>JADMIO010932562.1_pt1 | contig 120739 bp, 113 predicted proteins | sample 8958161 | NCBI WGS metagenome assembly JADMIO01 (sample SAMN16585339, study PRJNA669376) | soil metagenome | isolation source: Crop rotation soil | place: USA: Cullars Rotation, Alabama | collected 2011 | reverse complement strand
GCGACAACTTGTCCACGTGGAATTCTAAGCTTAGGATCCCAATGTGCTGGAAAGGAAAGTCATAGCCGAAGGGGTCGAGAGCGCCGCCCAGCTTGCTTTCCTCATGCGGTACGCATGCGACGAAGTTCAGGGGTTTCTGTTTTCGCGGCCCCTGCCGGCACCTCAATGTGCGGCGTTCATCGCCGAAGAGCGACATATCGCTCAGATCCTGCAGACCGTACAGGTCGCCAGATAATTCGCCAGCTTTCGCGTGACGTTGGCTGATGTGCGAGCGGGTGCGCTTGCATGTTGAAGCCGGGTTACTGTAAGCCGTTAATGAAGTGATGCATTCCAACAAGATGAGGAGTGGGCGTGGGAGGACCTGACGGAACCCGCGTTGCGCAGACGGAGCGTCCGGGCAAAGCAGTGCTCGGGGAGGAGAACTACTATCGCACGTTGTTCGAGAATGCGGCGGTGGGAATTACACGCGTCGACCTCGAAGGGGCCCTCGCGGACGTAAACCAGAAGTTCTGCGAAATGGTCGGCTACGAGCGGGACGAGATCCTCGGCAAGCCGGTGTCCACTTTCACGCACGCGGACGATTACGGCCACGGCGCGATCCTCCGTAAGAATCTTACGGGCGGCCGCATCACTTCCGGGTCGGGGGAAAAGCGGTTCGTGCGCAAGGACGGATCGACCGTATGGGCGCGCCGCACGATGTCGCTCGTTCGCGATGATGCGGGGGAGCCGCAGTACGTGATCAGCGTCGTCGAGGACATCACCGGCCGCAAACACATCGAAGAGCGCCAGGCGATCGAGTATGGCGTGACACTGCTGCTTGCCGAAGCACCGAGCATCGAAGAGGCAATACCGCTGGTCATCCAGATGGTGTGCGAAAAGCTCGACTACGCCTATGGCGCGCGGCGCATTTTCGACCCTCAGGTCGATACGCTTCGCACGGTCGAAAGCTGGTGTGCGCCGCAGCTCGAGGTGGAGGAGCTCCAGCACCTGAGCCGGGGCCCTGGAACTCCCGCGAAACGCGCGGGTTTGAACCGCCGCGCCTGGGAAACGGCGAAATCCGTCTGGATCGACGATATCGAGCAGGCGGTTACGTTTCGCCGTCGAGAGGCCGCCCTGAAAGCGGGGCTGCGCTCCGGGTTCGCGGTGCCCGTTCTCGTCGGCGGCAGGCTCTACGGCGTCCTCGAGTTTCTGGCGACCGACAAACGCCCGCGTGACGAGCGAGTGCTCGAGATCGCGCAAGGCGTGGCGAAACAGGTCGGACAGTTCATCGGCCGCAAGCAGGCGGAGCTCGCTTTGCGTAGCGCGAACGAGCAGCTCACACGCAAGGCGGAGGAGCTGGCCCGCTCGAATGCCGAGCTCGAGCAGTTCGCCTACGTTGCTTCGCACGACCTGCAGGAGCCGCTGCGCATGATCTCGAGCTACACGCAGCTGATCGTGCGACGCTACGGCGACAAGCTGGATGCCGACGCGCGGGAGTTTATGGACTTCATCGTCGATGGCGCCGCGCGCATGAAGCGTCTCATCGAAGACCTGCTCGCGTACTCTCGCGTCGGCACGCGCGGCAAGGATTTGAAAGAGACCGACGCTGAAGCGGCACTGCAGAAGGCGCTCACGAACCTGCGCATGGCCGTCGAGGAGAGCGGTGCGGTCGTAACGCACGATGTCCTTCCGACCGTTTTGGCCGACGACACACAACTTGCGCAGCTTTTCCAGAACCTGATCGGCAACGCAATCAAATTCCGTGGCGCCGCGGCACCCTGCATTCACGTATCCGTCGAAGGTGCGGTTGGAGAGTGGGTGTTCAGTGTCCGGGACAACGGCATCGGAATCGAACCGAAGTACTTCGAACGCATATTCATGGTTTTTCAGCGGCTGCACACGAAGACCGAGTATCCGGGCACGGGCATCGGCCTCGCGATCTGCAAAAAGGTCGTCGATCGCCATGGCGGACGCATCTGGGTCGAATCGCAAGCCGGAGAGGGAAGCAGGTTTTGCTTCGCGCTCCCCAGGTATGCCGGAGGAGAAGGCTGTGATCGATAGCCACGAGCGCTCGGCACCCATAGAGATCCTGCTTGTGGAAGACAACCTCGGGGACATGCGCCTCACGCAGGAAGCGCTGAAGGAAGGCAAGGTCTACAACAACCTGCACTGGGCGAAAGACGGCGTGGAAGCGATTGACTTCCTGAATCGCCGAGGCAAGTACGAGAGCGCGCCGCGTCCAGACATCATCCTCCTCGATTTGAATCTCCCCAGGAAGGACGGCAGGGAGGTGCTCGAAGAGATCAAGAGTGACGATAACCTGAAGCAGATTCCGGTCGTCGTGCTGACGACTTCCAAAGCCGAAGAGGACGTCGCCCGGAGCTACGCGCTGCATGCGAACTGTTATGTGACGAAACCGGTGGACCTCGAGAAGTTCATCGTCGTCGTGCAGTCGATCGATCGTTTCTGGCTGACGGTGGTGACGCTGCCGCCGCCCAAATGATCATGACCGACATCTACGACGTTCTCCTGATCGAGGACAATCCCGGCGACGCACGCCTGCTGAAGGAGATGCTCGCAGAAGAGCCTCCGGCGCCATTCAGGCTTAGCTGTGCCGACCGGCTGTCGAGCGCGATGGAGTTGCTTTCGTCGCACACCGTCGATCTCCTGCTGCTCGATCTCTCGCTGCCGGACAGCCAGGGACTCGACACGTTTGCGAAGGTGTACGCGCACTCTCCCAAAGTGCCGATCATCGTGCTTACGGGCAACGACGACGGAGCCCTCGCCTTGGCGGCCGTGAAGGCCGGAGCGCAGGACTATCTCTTCAAAGGCAGGCTCGACCGTGAGCTTCTCGTGCGTTCGATGCAGTACTCGATCGAGCGCAAGCGCTACCAGGAAGAGCTCGAGCACCACGCGAACTACGACGCGCTCACGGGTTTGCCAAACCGCAATCTGCTTCACGATCGGCTGAGACAGGCAGTGCTCGCGCAGCGTGACGTGCACCCTGTCGGCGTCGTGTTCATGGATCTCGACCATTTCAAGTTCGTCAACGACAGCCTTGGGCACTCCGTCGGCGACAAGCTGCTTTCGATGGTCGCGAAGCGCCTGCAGTCGGTGGTGCGCGACGGCGACACCGTGGCACGCCTCGGCGGCGACGAGTTCGTCATCATCCTGAATGACCAGAGCAGGGGCGATGTAATCTTCCGCGCGCTGCAGAGAATCCTCAGGAAGGTGAGCGAGCCCATGACCATCGGCGACCACGAGCTCTGCATCACCTGCAGCGCGGGCGTGAGCGTCTATCCACAGGACGGGCGCGATGTCGAGTCCCTGCTCAAGAATGCCGACGTCGCGATGTACCGTGCGAAGGAACGCGGCCGTAACAACTTCCAGTTCTTCACGTCCGAGATGAACGTGCGCGCGACCGAGCGGCTCGCGCTCGAGCACAACCTTCGCAAAGCGCTCGAACGCAACGAGCTCCTGCTTCACTACCAACCGAAAATCGACATGGCGACCGGCCGCATCGTGGGTGCTGAAGCGCTTCTGCGCTGGCAGCATGCCGAATGGGGCCTCGTGCCGCCCGACCGCTTCATTCCCATTGCCGAAGAGACCGGGCTCATCGTGCCGATCGGCGAATGGGTGCTGCGCAGCGCATGCATGCAGAGTCGTGCGTGGCAACGGTCGGGGTTCCGATCTCTTCCGATTTCGGTGAACCTTTCGGCTCGGCAGTTCCGTCAGGAGAAGCTGCTCGAGGTGGTCGAACGGATTCTCGTCGAAACGGGTCTCGAGCCTGACCTTCTCGAGATGGAGTTGACCGAAAGCATGGTCATGCACAACGCCGAGGCCGCGATCACGATCCTGCGCAGTCTCAAGGCGCTCGGCGTGCGGCTCTCCGTGGACGACTTCGGCGCCGGCTATTCGAGCCTCAGTTACTTACGGCGGCTGCCGATCGACACACTCAAGATCGATAAATCCTTCGTGCATGACATTGGGGAAACCCGTGGAACAGATGGCGGGATCCTGGCGCAGGCCATCATCTCGCTGGGGCACAACCTGCGGCTCAAAGTCATTGCTGAAGGCGTCGAAACGGCTGCCCAGCTGAGATTCCTCAGAGAGCACGACTGCGATGAAGTGCAGGGCTATTACTTCAGCAGACCGCTGCCGCCCGCCGAATACGCTCGCATGCTGGCGGGGCCGCATCACTGGATCGATCAATGGCGCCGCAACCGCAAGCCCGATCTGGAGTTGGCCGAGTAGACCTCGCGCGTTTCTTGCTTGTCAGCACGCTTCAGCAGACACCTTAAAGCCATATGAGCACCGAACAGTGTGCCCGCGTTCTCGTCGTCGATGACAATGAAGTCGTCCGACGAGCGCTCAAAGGAGTCATCTCCCATGACGAGGCGCTTCTCGTCATCGGCGAAGCGTCGAACGGAACTTCGGCACTGGAGAGCATCAAGACGCTCCAGCCCGACCTCGTCTGTCTCGACATCATGCTGCCGGGCGTGGACGGACTCACCATCCTCCGCCAGGTGCGTAAGGAGTATCCCGCGATGCGCGTGGTTCTCATCACGGGGCAGGCCACGGCAGACGTCGTGGCCCAGGCGCGCGAGCTCGGCGCGCATGGCTTCGTCGTGAAGCCATTCAACGCGGCCAAGGTCCTGAAGACGATTCACGCTGCGCTGGGTTGAGAGAGAGTCGATCTGCTCAGCCGCTATCGTACGGCTATTCCAACCAGGTCGCCTTCGACGCCTCCGCTATAGCGAAAGCCTGCGTTCCGCCGCCGACCACGCCTGAGTAGCGCGAGAAGAACAGGTAACCATCGAAAGGGGCAACGAGCTCTTCGAGGACCTTGTAGCTGTAGAGATCCACGACTTCGCCGAGCTTCGTGCCGGCCTTGACGAGCTCCCCGAGCTCTTCTGCACGCTCGAAGTAGGAGACGAGATAGCCGCTGTGCCTGGGACGGAGCTCGTGCCGCGCTGCGAGATCGAAGTGAATCTGTCGCGGCGCTGTCTGCCTGCCTGCGAGCATGCCCAGATGCCGCATCATGCCTTTCAGCCCCCCGATCATCGAATTTGTGTAGTAGCCCGTCGCCTCCGGTCCCAGATAGGATCCGCCAACTTCCGGATTAACCGCCGGAACGCCGCGACTATTCAGGTAGTGCGAAGCCGCGCCGGCGAATTCATTCTCGTGTACGAACGGCGCACCGAACGCTCGCGCCAGTGCGAGGTTCTTTGCTTTGAGATCGTCCGCTGTTTTGGCGTTGTAATCGACTCTGGCCTGCAGTCTGCCTCCGCTGCCGCCCGAGTGAAAGTCGATGAGCGCGTCGACGTGGTGCAGCACGTTTTGCGTGATCGCCGCAGCGATCATCTGAGTCGTGTTGCCGCGCGAATTACCTGGATAGACTTCGTGCAGGTCCGTACGGCCGTGCTGCTCGGGTGTCAATCGTCCGAACCCTGCGGTCGCCATCGGATTTGCAACGGATATGATTACAAGCCGTCCTGCCAGCTCCGCGGTGTCGAGCGTATGCAGGAACTCGCGAATCGCGATTGTCGGGAGGAACTCGTCGCCGTGGGTATTCGTGACGATGCCGAAGGTCGGCCCCGGCCGCCGACCTGTAATCACGTGCAGCGGCAGCGTCAGCGTCGCGCCGTTCAGCATGGTCGTGACTTCGATGCGGCTGAAGAACCCGCCTTCCGTCTGGTCGGCCCACAACGGTTTCTGATCGGCTGCCATATCTACTTCGTGCCGTTGACGCTGCTCGAGAAGCGAAACACGAGTGAAGGTTCCTCCATGCGGTCGCGAGGTTTGCGCATACGCTCCGCCATCGCGAGTGCGTAGGGCGCCGTTTCGAGCAGGATCGTCATCTGGCGTTCGTTCAGATCGAGCCCCGCCTTGCGCGCCATCTGCTCGATGAAGCTGACGGTCTTTGCATCGATATTCGCCCGAACCGGCTCGTTGGCGGGCACGACGACGGGCTGCTGTGCGCCCGGCTCGAGCTTCGGCCGACGCTTGTGCCATTCGGTCGCGGTCTGATAGGCGTGACCGACTTTCAGCACGCGTGCGTCATCCATCGGGCGGCCAATGATCTGCAACCCGAGCGGGAGACTGTCGTCCGAATAGCCGCCGCACAACACCAATGCCGGGGTGCGCGCGACGTTCGAAGGCGTGAAAACATTCGAGCGCTGCCAGAAGCCGACCGTGCGATACGCGTCGAGCCGCGGCGCAGGGCCGAATCCACATGTCACGAGCACGTCGTACTTGTCGAAGACTTTCTTCATCTCGGCCATGTATCGCCGATGTTCGCGCAGCGCCTGGAAGTAATCGACCGATTGGAAGAGACACGCCGGCAGCGCCCTGCCGAGAAAGTCGCGGCCGAAATCGCCGGGACGCGTCATCAGGTTGGCATGATGGATGGAGAAGAGCTCCGTCTCGGCGATGATCACTTTCACGTCCATGCCGTCCGCCATCGGCCGCACGCGTGCATCTTCGACTGTTGCGCCGAGATCGCGAAAAGTCGCGAGCGCGTTTTCCATCGCGCGCCTCACGACGTCCGGCGCTGGCGCGTCCTCCTCCCAGTAATGCCGCAGAACCCCGATGCGCAGTCCCCTGATGTTTCCGGCGAGGGCGGCCCGGTAATCGGGTATCGGCTGCTCGATGCTACCGGAATCGCGCGCATCGTATCCGGCGAGCGCTTGTAACAGCAGCGCGCAGTCCTCGACCGTGCGGGCCATGGGTCCGCAGTGATCGAACGTGAACGAGTTGGGAATGACGCCATAGCGGCTCACGAGCCCGTACGTGGGCATGAAGCCGGTGATGCCGCAGAACGATGCGGGACCTCGTATGGAACCGCCGGTGTCGGAACCGAGTGCCGCGGGCACGAGTCCCCCCGCGAGGGCTGCGCCAGACCCGCTCGAGGAGCCGCCACTGAAATGCTCGAGGTTCCAGGGATTCCGCGCCGGCGGCCACGGCAGATCGAACGACGGACCGCCGTGCGCGAATTCGTGCGTCTGCAGTTTGCCGAGCATCACGCCGCCGGCATCGAGCAGTTTCTGCGTCGTCGCAGCGTTCTCATTCGGCACGTTGTCCATCGCGACCTTCGAACCGCCCGTCGTCGCAATGCCCTGCGTGTTGTAGATGTCCTTCAACGCGAAAGGAATACCGTGCAGCGGGCCGCGATCACTACCTTTTGCGATGTCCGCTTCGGCGCGCTTGGCCTGATCCAGCGCAAGCTCGGGCGTCACTTTGATGAACGCGTTCAACTGAGGATCAAGGCTTTCGATCCGTGCGAGCAGCGCGCGCGTGAGCTCCACGGGCGAAAGCTTGCGTGCATGAATGAGGCTGGAGAGCTCGGCGACGGTGAGGTAGTGGAGATCGGAAGTCATGGCGCTCTCTCGAAAATGTGCAGCGATAGAATAACCTCTTCGAGGAGGAGGAGACAGTAGAACTTCAACGCGGCGCGCCGTGCGGTTTTCATGCGCTCACGTCACGCTCCACTCCGGCGAAGGCATAGTCTTTGTCGTAACATATCAGCCCCATTCGAAACCACTTTCCAGGAGCGCAGTCATGTCGCAACTCACCTTGCAGCAGGCCAACACGATCATCGCGAAGGCGTTCGAGAAAGGGCGTGAGATGAAAGTGAAACCGCTCGGCGTCGTCGTGCTCGACGCGTCGGGGCACATTGTTTCGGCGCAGCGCGAGGATGGCGCGAGCATGTTCCGGTTGGACGTTGCGAAAGGCAAAGCGTGGGCCGCGGTCGCGATGGGCTCGTCGAGCCGTGCGCTATGGAAGCGCGCGAAGGACAACCCGAACTTCTTCGTGACGCTCGCCGCCACCGCGGAAGGCAAGTTCCTGCCGCAGACGGGCGCTGCGCTGATCAAGGCGAAGGACGGCACGATTCTCGGCGCTGCGGGTGGAAGCGGCGGTACCGGGGACGAAGACGAAGCGTGTTGCGTCTATGGAATCGAGCAGGCCGGGCTGGTGGCTGACGCGAAGGAGTAGCGTTACTCTTTCGCGGAAGCTTTCGTGAGGCCGAGATCGCTCAGGATCGTCTTCAGGATCTCGTTCTCGCGATCGAGATGCCTGCGTGTTTCGGCGCTGAGCGTGTAATCCGCTGACCACATTTGCTGTTCGGCATCCTTCCGCCAGTCTTCGCTCTGCGCAAGCTTCTCGAATACCTGATCCCAGTACGCGATCTCCGGCGCTTTCAAACCTTTCGGCCCCATGAAGCCGCGCCACGTGAAGAACACTGCATCGTGCCCCTGCTCACGGAACGTGGGGAGATCCGCCTTGATGGCGGGCTGCCGCTGCGGCGCCGAGATCGCGAGTACGCGTGCGCGTCCTTCCTTCTGGAGCGGCACCATGCTGCGGGGCGATGCGACGTATACATCGACATGACCTCCCAGCACGGCCGTGAGCGCGGGTCCGCCGCCCGGATACACGACCGCTTTCGCGATCTTGGGATCGATGCCGATCGATTTCAGATACATGCTGAGCACGATGTGATTGTGATTGCCGCGCGCCGTCGCGAATGCGAAGCTCGTCGATTGCGGATCCTTCTTCAGCCGCGCAGTGAGCTCCTTCAGAGACGTGATCGGCGAATCGGCTTTGACGGCAAAAACGACGTACTCGCGCGCGAGAATGTTGAGCGGCGTGAAGTCGGTGTAGTCGAGCTGGCTGGTGCCCATCAGCTTGTTGCCGATCACCGCAGGAGAGAACGTCGCGATGTAGTGCCCATCGCCCGCGTGCTGATTGAGGTACGCCCATCCGATCGTATTCGCCGCGCCGGGTTTGTTCACCACCGTGCTGGTCGCAACGAGGCCCGTCTTTTGAAAGATCGTCTGCACGAGCCGCGCCATAATGTCCGGCGAACCGCCGGGCGCGGAGCCGACGACGATCTCCACGGGTTTGGTAGGCTTCCATTGTTGGGCAGCGGCCGGGGAGATCGCCAGCAAGAGGATTACGACCGCACGCACGATGAACGACACCGCGGATTGCCGCATGTGATTTCCCCCTCGTTGATTTTCGCAATCCTACTACAACACTGAGGTTTCGATGCCTGCCTATCCCCCTGCCACCGTCGGTATGCCGCTCGCGGAAGTCGACACGCCTGCGCTCATACTGGATCTCGACGTGTTCGAAGCAAACCTCAAGCGGCTGAAAGAGTCGCTCGCTGGCAGTAACGTAAAAGTCCGGCCACACGCGAAGAGCCACAAGTGTCCGCAGATCGCGATGCGGCAGATGGCCCTCGGCGCTGTCGGTGTGTGCTGCCAGAAAGTGAGTGAAGCCGAAGCGCTGGTCGAAGGCGGCGTGACGGATGTGCTCATCGCCAACGAAGTCGTCGGTGCGCGAAAGCTGACGAGACTCGTCGCGCTCGCGAAGCAGGCGCGCATTGCGGTGTGTGCAGACGATCCGGGCAACACCGATGCGCTTGCCGCTGCCGCGCGTGCGGCGGGCATCACGCTCGACGTGCTCGTCGAAGTCAACGTTGGAGCAAACCGCTGTGGCGTGGAGGCAGGCGAGCCGGCGGTCGAGCTCGCACGGCGCATCGCTTCATCGGGAAGCTTACGATTTGCCGGACTTCAGGCGTATCAGGGATCGGCTCAGCACGTGCGCAAAGTCGAAGAGCGTCGCGCGGCGATCGAGGGCGCCGTTGCGAAGGTGCAACGCACGCTCGACGGACTTCGTACTTCAGGCATTGCGTGCCCCAAAGTGACGGGCGCGGGCACCGGCACGTACATGTTCGAGGCGGCCAGTAAAGTCTATGACGAGCTGCAACCGGGCTCGTATATCTTCATGGACGCCGATTACGCGCGGAACGACTGGACCGAAAGCGGCATCCCGCGGTTCGAGCACAGCCTCTTCGTTTGGACCACCGTGATGAGCCGCACCTCGCGCGATCGCGCCGTTGTGGATGCGGGCCTCAAAGCTTCGAGTGTCGATTCGGGGATGCCGAAGATCGCCGACGGCGGTCCCGCGGAATACATCAAGATATCCGACGAGCACGGTGTGATTCAGTTGAATGGCGCAGCGGGCTACGAAGTGGGCGACAAGCTCAAGCTCATCCCGGGGCATTGCGATCCCACCGTCAATCTTTACGATCATTACGTCTGCGTAAGGAAGGGCCAGGTCGAAGCGATCTGGCCGATTACCGCACGCGGAGCGGTGTGGTAAAGGAGGAACATGACTATCAGGAAAGTGGGCTTCGTTGGCATCGGCAACATGGGCGCGCCGATGGCCGCTCATCTCGTGCGAGCCGGTTTCGATGTCACGGTTTACGACGTCCGTCCCGAGGCCGTCGCGATCTTCGTCGAGCGGCACGGCGGCAAGGGTGCGGAGTCGCTGAAGGATCTCGCACGCCAAGCCGACGCAGTCATCACGATGCTGCCGAACAACAAGATCGTCCGGGAGGTGGTCCTCGGGACCGACGGTGTCGCGGCGGTGCTGCAGAAGGGCAGCGTCGTCATCGACATGGGGACTTCAGATCCCACGGCCACGCGCTCGCTTGCGCAAGCATTGAAGCCGCGCGGCATCGCGGTCGTGGACGCTCCCGTGATGGGCGGTGTCGTATTCGCGGAAGACGCATCGCTCGACATCATGGTCGGCGGCGACACGGATGACGTGGCGCGTTGCCGGCCGTTACTCCAGGCGATGGGTCGCGAAATCATGGAATGCGGCGGCGTCGGCAACGGCCACGCGCTGAAAGCACTCGCGAACTACGTGAATGCGAGTGCGCTGATCACCGCGATCGAAGCGCTGACCATCGGCAAGCGCTTCGGGCTCGATGCGAAGTTCATGGCCGACGCGCTCGTCCCGCTTTGCGCCACGCGCAATCACCCCATCCAGAAGAAGATCCTGCCCCACGTCTTCACGCGGAAATACGGGACCGGGATGGCGCTCGGCTTCATCGCGAAGGATGTGAAGATCGCGCGGGACACTGCGAAAGCGGTCGACGCGTTCGCGCCGATGGCCGAGAAAGTCGCCGAGCTCTGGGCGGCTGCCGCAGACAAGGTCGGCGCCGGCGTCGACCAGACGGAGATCGTGCGGTTCTGGGAAGATGCGACGGGGCTGAAGCTGAGTTAAGTAGGGTGCGTCACCGGTGGCGGCTAAGTCATCGCGAGGCGGCGGCAAATGCGGCCGTGGCGATCGCGTGGCGCACGAAAAACTTCCGAGCGCCTCGGGATTGCTTCGTCAGCGGCCTTCCTCGCAATGACCCAAGGTTTACGCCGTCGCCGCTTCCTTGCGCAGTCCCGGCATGTCGAAACCGAGCGCCTGCAGATCCTGCACGACCTTCGTCGCCTGCTCTGTCGTGAGCGGCACGAGCGGCGGGCGAACCGTGGCCCATGCGGGATCCTTCGCGTAGTGCGCGATCACGGCTTTGAGCGCCGGGATCATGATGTACTGCCCCGTCGCCTTGCGAGTCGCGTTGAGTTGCTCCTGCTGATCCGGCGCGTCGTTATGGCGCCACTCGCGATAAAGCTTGTCGATGGCTGCGGGGTTCACGTTCGCCGTTGCCGAAATGCAACCCGCGCCGGCGTTACGCATGTTCGCGAGCAGGAACGATTCGCTGCCGACGAACACGTCGAAACCCTGTTTCGCGAAGGCATCGAGAAAAGTCTTCGTGTTGTTCCAGTCGCCAGAGCTGTCCTTCATGCCGGCAATCGCGGACGGATATGCCTTCAGCAGGCGTTCCACGAGCTTGGGCGTGATGCCGACGACCGCGACCGGCGGGATGTGATACAGGTAGATACGCAGTCTGGAATCGCCGACACGTTCCACGACTTCCGCGAAGCTCCGGTAAAGACCGTCTTCGCTCACGTCTTTGTAGTAGAAGGGCGGCAGCATCAGCACGCCTGAACAGCCGGCCTTCACGGCGTGCTCCGTCAGCCGCACGGTGTCCGTGAGGGCGCAGCATCCGGTGCCGGGCATCATGCGCGAAGCATCGAGCCCGGCGGCGAGGAGCGAATCGAGGAGAGCGATGCGCTCGTTCACCGATAGCGAGTTAGCTTCGCTGTTCGTGCCGAAAACCGCGAGTCCGCAGTTTTGCGAAAGGAGCCATTTGCATTGTTGGACGAAGCGGTTGGCATCGGGACTCAGGTCACGATTGAACGGAGTCACGACGGGCGAAAGGATGCCTTTGATGCGGGGCGCGGAGCTCATGGGGAATCCTGTGGAAGGGCTGTGTGAAGCTGCAAATTATAGTTCCAACCTCACCTTCCCCATCAGGGGGAAGGCTGGGATGGGGGTGGTTCTACCGCCCGTCGAGCTCGACAATATCGAATCCTGAGTAGCGGTCTACGACGTAAATTAGCCCGCGCTCGTCCACGTCGATGTCGTTCGTCTGCGGTGCGACCTTGCCGGGTGCCGGTTCGGGGATGAACCAGCCCACCTCCTGTGGTGCGCTCGGGTCGGCGACATCGACGATCCGTAAGCCGCCGGCAAACCACGCGCAATAAACGAGCGTGTCGCCGCCTTTCATGTGCTCCTGGAACTGGTGAGCGCCAAAGCGTCCGGGCGCTGCGCGGCTCCAGGGCGACTCGAGCTCGCTCACTTCGAATATCGAGAGCGGCTGAATGTTCGCGGGATCGGTGATATCGAACGTCCAGAGTGCAGCGTGCGGCCGTCCACGCCGTCTGGCCATTTCTTCGGCGCTGTGGGCGTGATCTTCCTCGTCGATCGCAATCGCGATCGTGCGGCCATCGATTCGCTGCGGCAGCTCCATGAACGTGTGGGACGGCTCGGGAAACGGCGGATGATAGTTGTAAGCGCCGAGGGTCTTCGGTTTCCGAATATCGGAAACATCGACGATCCGAACGCCGCCGTGCCAGCAACCGGCATAGAGGCGGTCTTTGACGCGCAACGTGTGGTGCAGCCGGTGCTGTCGGCCCGGCCATGTGGGCTTCTCACCGCCCGCGAGATGCTGGCCCGGGATCCACCACTTCGAGACTTCCTGCGGCTTCACCGGATTGCGGATGTCGTAGATCACTAGGATGTTGCCGATGAAACCTTCCGCTTCCGTGGATATGTAGGCGTAGTTCTCATCCATGTCGAAGCGGTGAACGCCGATGCCATACGTCTTCTGGAACGTGATGAGCTTAGGCTTCGTGCGATCGGACACGTCGTAGATCTTGAAGCCGCCGTTCCGATACGGGTTCCTCTCCTGCTCCTGCACGGCGGGAATGTCCGCTGCGCTCACGCCGAGCTTCTGCGCGAGCTCCGCATCCGTGGCGTCGCGTCCGAGCGCATCACGCAGTTGTTTGCGCAGCTTCGGAAGCTCGTCCGCTTTCCGGCCAATGCCCGTCATGTTGCGCTCACTGTTGACGATCATGATGTCGCCGATGACGCGCGCCTTGTGGCTGTGCGAGTCCGTGTTGTCGATCATGATCTGCGAAACGAGCTTCGGATTTTTCGGGTCCCCTACATCGACGATGCTCGTGCCGAGCTGCTGGTTGTTCGTGATGTGACCGACATACGCGTAGTTCCCCTGCACGTAGACCTGACCTGCCCCCGGCAGATCGAGGTGCGAGATGCGCGTGACATTGTGGGAGAGCTTCGGCGTTGTTATCGGAGCGTTCATGGCGATCCTCGTTCGGGGCGGGCAGCCATTCTACAATGGTGCTGAAAACAACCGGGGAGGGCACACGATGCGCGCTGCGATCGTTGCAATCGCTGCTGCGGCAATCGCGGTATCGGCTGCGGCACAGGATACTTCTACGTTTCCGCGCAAAGCCGTACGCGTGATCGCACCGTTCGCGCCCGGCGGCGCAACGGACCTCCTGGCGCGTCTCGTGAGCGTGAAGCTCTCCGAGCGATGGGGACAGTCGGTGCTCGTGGACAATCGGACGGGGGCGGGTGGTCACATCGGCGCTGAGCTTGCCGCCCGCTCCGCGCCGGATGGCTACACGCTGCTCGTTGCCGGTGCCCCACACGCGATCGGCATGAGCCTGTACAAGAAGGTCGGCTACGACCTCGCCCGCGACCTCGCGCCGATCAGCGTGCTCGCGACTTATCCCAGCGCGATCGTCGTGCATCCTTCGCTGCCGGTTAAGAACGTGAAGGACCTGATCGCACTCGCGAAGGCGCGGCCCAACCAGCTCAACTTCGGCTCCGCCGGCAACGGTTCACCGAATCACCTCGCGATCGAGCTTTTCAAGACGATGGCGAAAGTCTCGATGGTTCACGTTCCCTACAAGGGCGGGTCGGGGCAGATGGTCGGCGACCTTCTCGCCGGTCAGGTGCAGCTCGCGTCGATCGGCCTTCCGCCTGCGATGCCGTACGTGAAGACAGGCAAGCTGCGCGTGATCGCGGTGACTGGCGCGAAGCGCTCGCCTTTGCTGCCGGATGCGCCGACGGTCAGCGAATCGGGGCTTACCGGCTTCGATGTCACGTCGTGGTACGCGATGTTCGGACCCGCCGCGCTGCCGCGAGAGCTCGTGTTGAAGATCAATGCCGACATCGCGGCAGCGCTTTCTGCGCCCGACGTGAAAGACCGCCTCGCTGCTTCGGGTGCGGATCCGGCGCCGAGCACGCCTGAAGAGCTTGCGAACCTCGTGCGCGAGGAAGTCGCGAAGTGGGCGAAAGTCGTCGCCGCGTCCGGCGCGCGGGTTGATTAACAGAAAATGCGGAGATCCTCGTCGAGGATCCGTGGGGTGCGTCACGGACGCACCGCGGTGCGCTTCCAGCGCACGCTACGAAATTGTGTACCAGCATCATTCCGGGCAACTGACGCGGATCCTGTTTTCGACGTCGTGCACGCCCCGACAGCTTGCCACGATATCCTCAATCGCATACTTCATCTGCCGGAATGGCACGGTGCCTTCGAGGCTGACGATCCCGTGGTGCACGTGCACGCTGACATCGCTCACGTCCACATGAGCGCCGCGCCAGAGATGCTCGCAGACTTCTTCCCGGATGCGCTCGTCCGAGGCCTTCGCATTAGCGCTGGGGAGTTCTGCCGACGTCTCGGCACGTCGCGTGTCGGGCCCCGTGATGCCGAGCTCGTCCGTGATCTTGCGGAGCGTACCGTGACTGGGCGAAGCGGTTTGTTCCGCATACGTGTCGAGCTCCGTTTCGCGTTGCGCCATGGTGTTCTCCTTCGGGACGTTGAATACAGAAGCGGTGCAACGCGTGTGCCGGAGCCAGCGGCTATTCCGCAGTGATCCCGGCCATCTTGACGACTTCGCCCCACTTCTTGAGCTCCGCCTTGATGTAGGCGGTGAACTCCTCGGGTCCGGCGGGTGTCGGTACTGTGCCTTCCGAGAGCAGCCGGTCACTCACGTCCTTCTGCTTCAAGATGTCGACGATCTCTTTGCTCAGACGCTGAACGATCGCAGGCGGCATGTTGGCCGGCCCGATCATGCCGCCCCACGCGTACGCTTCGTAGCCCGGCAGACCCATTTCCGCGATCGTTGGAAATTCCGGAAGCGATGGAATGCGCTGGGCATTCCCGATGCCGAGCGCGCGAACGCGGCCGCTGCGCACGTGAGGCAGGATCGTAGGGATGCTGCTGTAGGTGAGATGCGCTTCGCCCGCGAGGACCGCGAGAACCGCCGGCGCCGTGCCTTTGTAGGGGATCGCGAGAATCTTCACCTTCGCGAGCGAATTGAAGAGCTCGCCCGCGAGGTGCCCCGAATTACCCGCGCCGGGATGCGAGTACGTCACCTGCCCCGGGCGCGCACGCGCAAACGCGATGAGCTCCTTCACGTTCTTGACGGGCAGCGAAGGATGCGCGACCAGTAGCAGCGGAAAGTTCACCATGTTCGCGATGTGCGTGAAATCGCGGACCGTATCGTGGGGCAGCTTCGCGTAGATGAAGGGGTTCACGGCGAGCGGTCCTGCCGATGCCGCGCCGACCGTGTAACCGTCCGGCGGTGCGACCTTCAGCGCCTCCAGACCGACAATCCCGTTCGCGCCGGCGCGATTATCGATGGCCACCTGCTGACCGAGACGTTCGGAGAGCTTCTGTCCCACGATGCGGCCGATGAAATCGACACCGCCGCCGGGGGGAAACGGCACGATGAGCCTTATCGGTTTCGACGGGTAAGCCTGGGCGAGCGTGTCAGTCTGCTGTCCCCCAAACAGACCGAGCGTACACGCGAGCGTGAGCTTCAGGAGCTTGGTCATTCCACCTCCAGGTGTAGACGCCACAAGGCGATTCCGATCGGCATCGGGATGACGTCGCGTTTTTTATCGATCGCGAAAACGGTGGCTCAATTCGCAGACGCTGTCAATTTTGCGATACGCTGCGAAGAAGACTGACATCGGGGGGAACATGCTGACGATCGGAATCCTGCTCGGCGACGACATCGGCCTCGAGGTCGTACCCGAAGCCGTGAAGGTGATGAAAGCCGCGGCCGCACGGACGGGTCTCGAGATCGAGTGGCGGCCATTGCCGATCGGTCGTGCGGGGCACGAGCAGCACGGACACACGATGCCGGAGTACACGGTGTCCGAGCTCGAGAAAACGGACGGCTGGCTATGCGGACCGATCGGTCACGGCTCGTACCCGCGAAACGATGCGACCTGGATCATGCCGCCCTTGCGCAAGCGCTTCGAGCTCTACGCGAGCGTGAAACCCGTGAAGTCGTACTCCAACGTGAAGTCACTTCACAAGGATGTGGACATCGTGTTCCTGCGCGAGGTGACCGAAGGCATGCAGTCTTCGGATACCGTGGTTGCGGGCAGCGGAGAGTTCCGGCCGAACGACGAGATCACGATCGCTTCGCGCATCATCACGCGCAAGGGCTCGAATCGTGTGGCGCGCGCCGCATTCGAGATCGCACGCACGCGCACACGCAGGAAAGTGACAGCCGTGCACAAGGAGCCTGTGTACCGCCTCGCGTGCGGCATGTTCGCCGAGGAGTGCCGCAAGGTGGCGAAAGAGTATTCCGACGTAGAGTACGACGAGGCGCTCGTCGACGGCTTTTCGATGAAGCTCATGATGGATCCGTGGCGCTACGATGTGGTCGTCACCACGAATCAGTTCGGCGACATCCTGACGGATCAAGGCGCTGGGCTCGTGGGAGGCCTCGGACTAGCGCCGGGACTTTGTATCGGCGAGCGGCAGGCGATGGCGCAGGCGACACACGGCTCCGCGCCTGACATCGCCGGCAAGAACATTGCGAACCCGTATGCGCTCATCATGTCCGGCGCCATGCTGCTCGACTGGCTCGGAAGAAAGCGCGGAGAAGAGCGCGCTACGCTCGCTGCAACGCGCATCGACGCAGCCGTGGAGCGCGTCATCGCGGAAACGAAATCGCTCACGCCCGATCTCGGCGGCCGCGCATCGACAACGCAAATGGGTGACGCTATCGCAGCGGCCGTGTGAGGACGGCCGTTACTTCTTGGTCGCAGCTCCGACCTTGATCTCGTTCTTGACCGACGTCACACCCGACGTGCTCTTCGCGATCGACACGGCCTTTTCGGCCTCTTCGCGGCTCTTCGCGTTTCCGCTGAGCGTCACGACGCCTTTGTCCGTTGCGACGTGAATGCCCATCGCGCTGACCGTCTTGTCCTTCGCGAACTCGCCTTTGATCTTCGTTGAGATCGTCGTGTCCTCGGTGATTTCCTGGACTTTCCGAATTATCGTCGTGTCCTTCTTTTCCGGCGGCTGGTCCGCCGCATGACCGGCGAGCGGTGCGAGAGTGAGGCCAAGAACGACGAACGACGCAGAGAATCGCGCTTTCATGAGTGCTCCTTTTCTCCGATGAGGTGCGGTTTCGCGCACGTCTGGCAGGGCTCAACGCGCCTGAACGCGCAGCGTTGACTGACCCGTCACTGCGCCGTTGCGGCCGGTTCGCCGGTGGCGGGGCTTCTCGCCCATCCTGTCGGTGAACGCCGGAACGCTTCGGTCCTTACTCGCGCGAACGCGTGAGAAGCCGGCTGCCATGCGTGACGTTCGACGCGGATCTCATGGCCGTCCGTCCGCAGAACGTTGAAGGCGTTCTCTTCGCCGCGTTCGCGCGTCGAGGTCGCGGTCCCCGCCTGCACGACGATACCCGAATAGCCGTCGATCCCGTGGCGTTCGGTCGTCTCCCCGGCGTGGCTCGCGTGCAGATGGCCCGCCAGGAGAACGTCCGCGCCGCACGCCGCCAGCATATGCATCGCCATCGACGCGCGTCCGGCGATATCGTCGTCGTCGCACTCGAGCGGCAGATCGAACGGATGGTGCGTCACGATCATTTTCGTCATGCTCTCCGGCAGATCGCACAGCCGGGCGCGCACGCGTTCCACCTGCTCTTCGTTGACGCGACCGCCTTTGAACGTCATAGAGCGCGCCGTATTGAGGCCCACGATCGCGATCTCGTCGTCTACGTACGCAGGTTCCAGGTCCTGCGATATGTACCGTTCGTAGTTGCTCAGCGGCTTGTAGAAACGCTTCACGACGTTGTAGAGCGGCACGTCGTGATTGCCAGGTACGACGATTTGTGGCGTCGGCAAAGTGTCCAGAAACGCTCGCGCTTCGCGGAACTGGCCGGAGCGTGCGCGTTGCGTGAGATCCCCCGACACGACGACGACGTGAGGCTCGATCTCACTTAGCGCGCGTCGCAGCGGCTCGAGCAGCGCCGGGTCTACGCGGCCGAAGTGGAGATCCGAAAGATGCGCGACAGTGCGCACGTGCATCACTCCTGCGCGGCCGGCGGCGGAACGAGCACCCGTAGCGCTCGCGGCCGGATCCTGTATTCGAGCGGCGTATCGAGCAGCGTCACTTCGCCATCGGTCGAGACGTGCAGCCGTTTGTGCGGCGTCTCGATGAGGATCGATTCCGCAGTCAATGCTTCGAAATCATCGGCCTGGTGCAGGCCTCCGAACAAAGCACGCAGGGCCAGGGTAACGAGCCGAAAGCGGGTGCACCGGCGCGTGAGGTACAGGCTCAGCTGCCCCGCATCGAGACGCTCGCGCTGTCCGATGTTGAAGCCTTCCATCGTGTACACGTTGTTGCCGATGAACACGAAGCTCGTGGTGCACCGGCGACTCGTGTGATCGGTGCACACGCGCACGTTCAGAAAAGGACGGCGGCGAAGCGTCGTCAGCGTGGCCCACGCGAGCGCCGGCCATTTGCCGCGTCCGAGCCGTCGCTGCTGCCTGTCGCGACTGCGAACGATAGTCGGATAGAGGCCAAGGCTCGAATTGTTGATGAACACGCGGCCGTTCACTTCGGCCACATCGATGTCGATCGCGTTACCGGCCGCGATCGTGCGTGCAGCCTCCGTCACAGCGAGCGGTATCCCGAGGTCTTTCGCGAAGTGGTTGAGCGTGCCGAGCGGAAGCACGCCGAGCGGTGTTCCGCTGCCGGCGAGCGCCGACGCGACGGCGTTGATCGTCCCATCGCCGCCCGCGGCGATGACGGCGGCTGGGCGCTCACGCAGCAGCGCGAGCGTGGTCTCGCGCAAGTCAGCGCCCGGCGCTGCGACAACGTTTCGGGTCTCGATGCCAGCGGCGCTGAGCATCTCCACCGCAGCCTCGGCCGCGTCGCGCGCAGCGCCCGCGCCTGCCCCGGCGTTCACGATGAGCGGCATCAGGCGCGGCGTTACACCGGCAGGACGGGATCGTGTGGCGATCTCCAGGGCGGGTTTCGCTATGGATAGGACAGAGTCATTGGCGGCCATCACGGCAGACGCCAAGCCAATCCTGTGCCCGGCACGGCGACCGAGACCAAACTCCAGCGTCGTACGGGGTTCCGGCCGGCTTCGTCCTCAGACCGGCGCCACTTGCACCGTATCGCACGATTCGAGCGCTTTCACTGCAGCTTCGAACGCCGCGACGGTCGACAGCATGTCTTCGGCCGACACGGGAAATTCGCGGTAACCGTCGATCGCGTCGGCGAACACTTCGAGCTCTTGCCGAAGCGCGTCCACGGGCTCGAACGTGCGCCGCTCCGGTTCGGGGTCGCCTCTGTGGATCAGAAGCTCGTGCTCGCCGCGCGACTCCGCAGACGCTTTGTCGCCGAAGACGTGAACGCGCCAGTAGAAAGGCGATGCGCGAACGGTCGCCATGATCCCGCTCACGCCATTGGCGAACTCGAACATGAGCGCGGCGACATCTCGCGGGACGGGTGGCGCCTTGCGGACCGTGAGCTGCCCATGGACGCTCCGGATGGGGCCGATCGTATTGAGAAACGCGTCGAGGATGTGCAGCCCGGCGCCGGTCAGCCCGCCGCCCGGAGACTCGGCGGGCGAATCGCGCCACGTCCCGGCCGTGTTGTCCGAATGCTGGTTGCTGAAATGCCCTTCGACGTGCAGGACTTCGCCCAGCTGGCCCGAGGTAACGATACGCTTCAGCGCCTGCATCGATGGCCACAGCCGGCGGTTGTGGCCGACGCCCAGCACGACCCTGGCGCTGCGACAGGCGTCGATCATGGCTTTCGCATCCGCCACGTTGAGTGCGAGCGGTTTCTCGCAGAAGACCTGTTTTCCAGCGCGCGCGCTTGCTTCCACCATCGGGCGATGCAACGAATGCGGCGTCGTGAGTACGACCGCTTTGATCGCCGGATCCGCGAGGGCCTGCGCGAGATCGCTACAGAGTGGGAGCTCGTGCTTTGCGGCGAAATCGCGGATCTTCTCGGGCGCGGTGTCAACGCCGCAAACGAAGCGGATGCGTTCGCTTTTACCCTGCACCGACTCGACGAAATTCTTGCCCCATCGTCCGATGCCGACGATCGCCGCGTTGATCACGTTACAAATCGCTGCGGGAGGCTGTCCACGGGCCGCTCGCCGACCCTTTGGTGCGGCCCTGCATCGTGTTGCCCTTCACCTGACCTACATAGGTGACGTTGCCGGCGGTGAACGTGATCTCCTCGCCGTTCATGCGTCCGTTCGTGATCGGCACTTTGTTGCCGCCCGAGTTGAGGGTGCCGGAGATCATCTGAAATCTCTGCTCGAGCGCGAGCTCCCCTTGTGGAAGCTTCCAGGTGCCCGCGACCTTGGCGGGAACGATGAAAAGAAGGGCCGTACACCAGCTTCCGCAATCCCCTTCAGCGCGCTCGGTCCGATCGGGCTCCCAGCCGTCGATCCCGAACGCGTTCGCGACGATACGGCTGCCGGGCTTCATCGCGAGAAACTTCGGCGTGAGGCGCCGCATGTTGTCGGGCAGCAGAAAGAGCGCCATCACGTTCGCCTGCGAGATGTCCGCCTCGAACATGTCGCCCTGCGAGAACGTCGCTTTGTCGGCGACCCCTTCTTTCGCAGCATTACGCCGCGAGAGCTCCACCATGTCGGGGTTGTATTCCACGCCATGTGCGCGGGCGCCGCGCTTTGCCGCAGCGATTATGTTGCGGCCATCGCCGGAACCGAGATCCATGACGTAGTCCTGCGGCGTCACCTTCGCGATGTCCAGCATTTTATCGACCAGCGTCTGGGGCGTCGGTACCCAGACGGTGTCCTTGCCTGCCTGGCCGACCGTGGGCTCGTACGGTTTATCGGCCGATTCGGCCGCGAGACCGGCCGTCGCCGGAACTAGGCAGAACGCGATGAGCAGCTGAAACGCACGACGTGTGAAGATCAAGCGGGCCCCCTTTTTTGGTAAGCGTGAACGATGAAGCGCGCCATAGGATAGAGCACTCCTCGCGCCGCAGGCCAGCCTGCGATGCGCTTTACTCGCCCTTGATGCCGGCCTGTTTGATGAGTCGGCTCCATTGCTCGTTCTCGGTTTTGATGAACGCAGCAAACTCGTCGGGCGAGCTGCCGACGGGTTCGGAGCCTTCCCCGGCGAGGCGCTTCGCCATATCGGGCGAATGCATTGCAGTCCGTGTCTCCTTCGCGATGCGGTCGACGATCGGCTTCGGTGTTCGCAATGGTGCGACGAGCCCATACCAGTTCACGACGACGACGCCTTTCACGCCCGCTTCCGCGAAAGTCGGCATGTCAGGCATGGCGGAAACGCGCTTTGGTGTCGTAACTGCGAGCGGCCGCAGCCGACCGGCTTGCACGTGAGGAATGGACGAGATGATCGTCGGAAAGCCGACCTGTACGCGGCCGCCGACCATGTCGGTGTACGCCGCCCCCATGCCTTTGTACGGGATGTGGATCATCTTCGTGCCCGTCGCGAACTGGAAAAGCTCGCCCGACATGTGTATCGGGCTGCCGATCCCCGATGAGGCGTAGTTGAGCTTGTTCGGATTCGCCTTGAGGTACTGCACGAACTCGAGCACGGACTTCGCGGGGATCGAGGGATGCACGGTCAGCACGTAACCCTGCGCGGTCACCTGTGACACAGCCGTGAAATCTCGCGCGAGATTGAAGCGTGAGCCGTAGAGCAGGGGATGGATGATCGGCGTCAGGCTCGACATCATGAGCGTGTGGCCGTCCGGAGCCGATGAAGCGAGGATCTCGAGCGCGACCGTGCTGCCCGCGCCCGGACGATTATCGACGACGACCTGCTGACCGAGGCTGTCGCTCAGCTTCTGAGCAAGCCCGCGTGCGACCGTATCCATGCCGCCGCCGGGTGAAAGCGGCACGAGAATGCGCACCGGCCGGTTGGGAAAGGTTTGCGCGCATGTCAGCGTCGAGAGCGCGAGCGCCGCAACCGCCAGAAACGTCCTGAAGCATTCCAATTTCATCAAGTCTCCTCGTTAATTAGGTGTTTTATGCGCGTGTCGCGACCGGCGCATCGTCGGTGCCGCCCTCAGCGGCGGGTTGCAGGTGCATGTCTTCGTTGCGGGCGTCTTCCGGCAATTCTGCTTCGCCTTCGCTCGCAACGAAATCCTGCGGCAGGAAGCCGCCGGACTGATGCCGCCAAAGTTTTGCATAGTGACCGCCGCGCCGCAGCAGCTCGTCATGCGAGCCCTGCTCGACGATGCGGCCTTCGTCGAGCACGATGAGGCGGTCCATGCGCGCGATCGTGGAGAGCCGGTGCGCGATCGCGATTACCGTCTTGCCTTCCATCAGGCCCGCGAGCTGTTCCTGGATCGCGAGCTCGACTTCGCTGTCGAGCGCGGACGTCGCTTCGTCGAGAACGAGTATCGGCGCGTCCTTCAGCACGACGCGCGCGATCGCTATGCGCTGGCGCTGTCCGCCCGAGAGCTTCACGCCGCGCTCGCCGACGTGCGCGTCGTAACCGGTCCGGTCTTTCCAGTCTCGCAGTCCGAGTATGAAATCGTGCGCCTGCGCCTTTTCAGCGGCCGCCTGCACTTCGAGGTCCGTCGCCTCCGGTCGGCTATAACGGATGTTCGCGGCGATGGAGCGATGCAGAAGCGACGTATCCTGCGTTACCACGCCGATCTCCGCACGAAGGCTCTCCTGCGTGACGTTGTTGATGTCCTGGCCGTCGATGAGGATGCGGCCGCGCTCGGGCTCGTAAAACCTGAGCAGCAGATTGACGAGGCTCGATTTACCTGCGCCCGAACGTCCGACGAGCCCGACGCGCTCACCCGGCCTGATCGTGAAGTCGAGCCGATCGAGCACCGGCGCGGCGTCGCTTCGACCATAGCTGAACGACACGCGCTCGAAACGGATTTCGCCGTGTGTCACAACGAGCTCGGCCGCATTCGGTCGATCGACGCCCGAGAGCGGGACGGCGATCGTCTGCATGCCTTCCTGCACGACGCCGATGTTCTCGAAGATCTCCGCCACTTCCCAGCTCACCCAGCCCGCGGCATTGACGATCTGCCACGCGAGCGGCAGTGCCGTCGCGACCGCGCCCGCCGTGAGCGTGCCGTTTGCCCAGAGCCAGATGCCTACCGCTGCGGTGCTCGTGAGGAGCGCAGCGTTCATCGCGGCGAGCCAGAACATGAACTGCGATATGACGCGCGTGTGTGCCGCCATCGCCGACTGATGTTCGTCGATCACTTCGCGGACGTAAGCGTCTTCGTCGGCAAGACGCGCGAAGAGCTTGACCGTCAGGATGTTCGTGTAGCTGTCGACGATCCGGCCGAGCACGTGCGAGCGCGCTTCGGAGCTCGTCTTCGCGAGGTCGCGCATGCGCGGCACGAAGTAGCGCAGGAACAGCATGTAGCCGATGAACCACAGCAACGTCGGCGCGGCGAGACGCCAGTCCGCCATCGCCATCAGGCCGAGCGCCGTGGTCCCGTACGCGCAGATGTAGAAGACGCCGCGTATGCTCGACATCACGCTCTCGCGCAGCGCGTTCGCCGTCTGCATGACGCGGCTCGCGATGCGGCCGGCGAAGTCGTTCTGGAAAAACGCGAGGCTCTGGCGGACCACATGCCAGTGGCTTTGCCAGCGGATCATGGAAGTGACGCCGGGCATCAACGCGTTCTGGCGAATGGCGACGTCCGTGAGAATGACGAGCGGACGCACGAGAAGAATCAGGCCAAGCATGCCGAGCAGCACCGGCGTGTTGGCCGCAAGCGCAGCGTACCGGTCCGGTGCGGCCATCATCGTCACGAGCTTGCCTATGAAAAGCGGTATGGCCGTGTCGATCAGCGCGACGGCGAGGCTGGTGACGAACATCGCGCCATACCAGCCTTTCGTCTGTTTTGCGAAATGCCAGTAGAACGCGGCAAGCCGCTGCGGCGGCGCGCCCGGACCGACGGTCGCCGTGCCGCGAAGGCGGGATTGCAGATACCGGAACATGCGGGGGAGGGTGAAGCGGAGGGCGTAAAACCCGACACTTTAGCAATAAAACCTACGAGGCGTTGAACGCCGCAGCCGCAACGTTCAACGCGTTCGAATTAATTCGGACCCGGTCCGAATTCCCCGGAAATTCGGACCTGGCCCCAATTTTCGATCGTTGCGTCAATTCACCTGCAGATTCGCGCTCTTGACGATGTCGCCCATGCGTTTGTCTTCGCTGCGGCGGAACGCATCGAGCTCGGCACGGTCGCCGCCGACGATATTGATGCCGAGGAGCTTCAGCTGTTCGCCGAACTCGGGCTCTTTCACGGCTTTGACGACTTCGGCGCTGACCTTGTCGAGGATCGCTTTGGGTGTGGCGGTCGGCGCGACCACGGTATACCACCCGAAGTTGTCGAAACCGGGCAAGCTGTCTGCGATCGGCGGTACGTCGGGGAGCAGCGCTGCCCGTTTCATGCTGCTCACGCCGAGCGCTCTCACGCGGCCGCCCTGCACCATCGGCAGCGCAGCCGGAACGACGGCGAAGGTCGTGTGAATCTCGCGTGCGGCGACGTCGCCGAGCGCCTGGACTATGCCTTTGTACGGCACGTGAAGCATCTGCGTGCCCGCCGTGTGCAGGAGGTAGACCATGCAGAGGTGCTCGCCGCCGCCCGCACCGGCCGAGCCGTAGCGAAGCTGCGTCTTTTTCGAGAGCTGAAGGAGATCGCTCACCGACTTCACGGGCAGCTGCGGACTGACCACCAGCACGTACGGTACCGTTCCGATCAGGGAGATCGATGCGAAATCCCGTTCGAGATCGAACTTGAGATCCTTGTATACCTTGGTCGCGATGAAAAGCTGCGAGGTCATCATGAGCCATGTGTAACCATCCGGGCTCGACCGCGCGACGATCTCGGCGCTGAGCGCTCCCGCGACGCCCGGCCGCGCGTCTACCACGATGCGCTGTTCCCACGACTTGTAGAGGCGGTCCGACAGGACGCGCGCGATGATGTCCGGACCCGACCCCGGCGCGCTGCCGATCACGAACCGGATGGGTCGATCGGTATAACCTGCGGGTTGCGCAGCGTGTACCGGTGCTGCGATTGCAAGCGCTGCCATGACTGCGAGATGCGATCTGCGCATGAGCCCTCCAAGGACTATGGCTAGAACCGATACTCCGGACCCTCTACATATTTGAAGCGGTCGAAAGCGTCGCTACGTAAGGTGAAGCCGAGTCCCGGCCGGTCCGGCGCGCAGACTGTGCCGTCGGGCCAGACGTCGAAAGACTCGTTGAAAAGCTCGTACATCATGGGCATGTAGCCCTGGCTCACTTCGAGAATGTGGCAATTCGCGGCCGACATCGCCACGTGAATGCTGGCTGCGAAGAGGATGCCGCTGCCCCACGCATGCGGTGCGAGACGGATGTCGCGAGCCGAGGTGAGCGCGGCAATGCGGCGGATCTCCGTGAATCCGCCTGCGCGTGCGACATCCGGTTGAGCGATGTCGATCGCGTCGTGATCCAGCAGGCTCTGAAAATCGTAGCGCGTGAACTCGCGCTCACCCGAAGCTATGGGAATGCGCGTCGCACGGCGCACTTCGGCCTGACCGGCATGGTTCTCGGGCGACACCGGCTCCTCGAACCACGCGATGTTGTACGGTTCGAGGACCTTTGCGAGATTGATCGCAACCGGCACTTCTAGCGAACCATGTGCATCGACCATGAGCTCCACGTTCGGGCCGATGCCGCGACGCGCGGCTTCGACGCGCTTCACGCATTTCTCGATCGAGAATCCGTCGCGTCCGACAACACGCATCTTGACCGCCGAAAAACCCTTCGCGGCGTAACCGCCGAGCTCGGCTTCAGCCTCATCGCCCGGCGCCCAGCCGCCGCTCGCGTATGCACGCACGACGTTCCGCGCTGCGCCGAGCGCCTGATACACCGGAATCCCGAGCGCCTGCGCTTTGACGTCCCACACAGCGACGTCGACGCCGGCGATCGCTTCCATGGCGAGACCGGTTCGCCGACTCACTTCCGGCTGCGGCACGCCGCGCTCGAGCGCAGGCTTCGCGCGCGAGCCGTTGTACATCTTCTCGTAGATGCGCTCCGAGAAGAGCGGGTCTTCCCTGACGACTTCGGGTGCGAGCTCGTGCTCGACGATCGCCTGCACGACGGGCGGCGCACCGAGCGCGGCGCCCATGCCTTTCAGACCCTTGTCGGTCTCGACGAGGATCAGCGTTGCATCGCTTTTGACTTTCGTTCCGAGATCGGTGCGATGCTGGCGTTCCAGCGGCACCGGATCGGACATCGGTATGGCGCGTACTCGGGTAATTTTCACGTGCGCGCTCCGGACAACTACATGACGGACCTGACCAGCCCGCCGTCTACGCGCAGCGTGGTCCCTGTGATGTAGCTCGACTTCGAAGACGCGAGGAATGCGACGAGATTCGCAAGCTCTTTCGGCTCGCCGATCCGGCCGAGCGCCGTCTCGGCGGCGCGTTCCTTGAGTGCTTCCTCGAGCGACCAGCCTTTTTGCTGTGCGCGCGCTTTTACGTTCGTCAGCATGCGCTCGGACAGGATCGAGCCGGGGCAGACGTTGTTCACGAGTATGCCGTCGCGCCCGACTTCATCCGCAAGGCTCTTGGCGAACGCGACGACGCCCATGCGTGTGGCGCCGGAGAGCGCGAGCTTCGGGATGGGCTGATAGACGGTGCTCGCGAGGATGTTGATGATGTGTCCGCCGCCGTTTCTCTTCAGGTGCGGGATCGCTTCACGCGACATCCGTGCGAAAAAGAGGAGCGAGCGCTGCACCGCCGTCGCCCATTGCTCTTCGTTCGCGTCGACTGCATCGGCGAGTGGCGGCCCGCCGGAGTTGTTCACGAGTACGTCGAGGCGGCCGAAACGATCCACAGCGGCCGCGATGAGCGCGCGTATCGTGTCGTGCCGGTCGAGATCGCCGGCGAACACGAGAACTTGCGCGCCAGTCGCATCGCGGATTTCCTGTGCCGCACGCTCGAGATCGGGTTGCGACCGGCTGCAGATCGCGACGTTCGCACCTTCCTCCGCCAGCACCTGGGCGCAAGCGCGGCCGAGACCTTTGCTCGCGCCCCCGACGATCGCGGTCTTGCCTTTGAGATCGAGGTCCATTGCGCTCGCCGTGAATGCGCTAAGAGCCCATGAAGTCGCGCTTGCCGAGCTCCACGCCGTTGTGACGCATGATGTCGTAGGCCGTCGTGCAGTGGAACATGAAGTTCGGCATCGTGCGATTGAGCAGCAGCTCGAGGCCTTTCATCTGCACGTCCCCGGTCGGCCGTTTGATCGTGACGCTTTTCTGCTCCGCGCCGTTCAGTTGCTCGGGCTTGATCGCCTGCAGCCACTGATTCGTTTTCTCACAACGGCCGATAAGATCGGCGAGCGACTTCTCGGTGTCTTCCAGTTTCAGCGGATCCACGCCCGCGAGCGGCGCGGAGAACGCGACGGTATGGTTCGTGGCCATCTGCACCTGGCGCGCGAAGCTGAACATGTCGGGATAGAAACGATAGTGGATGAGCGTCGTCTCATCGCATTTCTTCTCTGCGTATGCCGCTTGCGTCTTCTTCATGCAGCCGATGAGGCCGTTGAGATGCCTGATGAAAATGGGAACGGAGATTTCGTGGAGCGTGGCCATTCGTTACTCCTTTGGCGTCGTTATCAACCCAAGCTGTTTACACATCCCGAGATCGTCGCGCACGGCTGAATGTTCGGCAATCTCGTCACCGCGTATGCGGAAGCTATGAATGTTTTGTTTTGTTGGACATTGTTGCCCCTCACCCTGTCCCTCTCCCCACTAGCGTGGGGTGAGGGGACCAGAACGCTCCCTCTCCCCGGCATTCGGGGAGAGGGTTGGGGTGAGGGGAATCAAGCTCAAGCGGGCGCGAAGCACGGCACGCTCTGGCCGCCCTCCGTCTTCTTGAACACCACCTTTACCTTCTGGCCGATCTTGATCGTATCGAGATCGGTGTCCACGATGTTCGTCATCATGCGCGGACCTTCGTCGAGCTGCACGTAGGCGATGCAATAGGGAACCGGGCCGCCGCGGCGCGTGACGGTGTAGGTGTAGATCTCGCCGGTGCCTTTCGACTGCACCCACTCGACCTTGTCGCTCCAGCAGAACGGACATATCGCGCGCGGATAGTGATGGTGCTGCCCGCACTGATTGCATTTCTTGAGCAGGAGCTTTCCTTCCCCGGCAGCCTGGAAATACGGCTCGTCCCCGGGATTCATCGCGGGGTCGCGGATCTTACGTTCCTGATAAGGCGTGGCCATTGTTCTATTCCCTTTCCATGATGAGCGTTGCAGCGCCGTGGCGATGTCCGATCGCGCCGCCGGTGCCGTGTGCGAGTGCGAGCGTGCAGTTCGGGACCTGCACTTTTGGATGCGACTCGCCGCGGAGCTGCCGCACCGCTTCGATGATTTTCGTCATCCCCCCGCGATTCGCGGGGTGGTTGTTGCAAAGACCGCCGCCGTCCGTGTTGAACGGGAACTTGCCCTGGCCCGAGATGAGATTGCCGTCGGCGACGAACTTGCCGCCTTCGCCTTTCTTGCAGAAGCCGAGATCTTCGATCTGCAGGAGCACGGTGATCGTGAAGCTGTCGTAGATCGATGCGTACTGGATGTCGCCCGGTTTCACCCCGGCCTCTTCGAACGCGCGCGGGCCTGTCCAGGCAGCGCCCGTGAACGTGAGATCCATCGTGCCTCCCATCTGGTGTTTCGTCGATTCGCCGGTGCCGATGATCTTCACCTTCGCGCGCTTCAGGCTCTTCGCGATCTCGGGCCGCGCGACGACCACCGCGCCGCCGCCGTCGCTCACGACGCAGCAGTCGAGACGGTGAAGCGGATCGGAAATCATCGGGGAAGCCAGCACTTCCTCAACGGTGACGACGTTTTTCAGCATCGCGTTCGGGTTGTATTGCGCGTGATGTGACGCAGCGACCTTGATCCACGCAAGCTGCTCGCTGGTCGTGCCGTACTGATGCATGTGACGCATCGCGCACATCGCGTACAGATTCACCGTCACCGGGCTGTGCGGCATCTCGTACGGGGCGTCGGGGAGATTCACGCCACGATCGCGCACCTGCGTGCCGGAGCTGCCCTCTGAATTCGGCCTTCCAGCAAGCGTCACGAGTGCGACATTGCAGTGCCCCGCGGCAATCGCTTCGGCTGCGTGCGCGACGTGAATGAGATACGAGCAGCCGCCCATATCCGTCGAATCGATGTGGCGCAGCTTGCTGAGATTCATGTAGTTCGCCATGCTCCAGGCGTTCGCGCCCGGAGCGTCGCCGGCGCAGAAATAGCCGTCGATGTCGTCCTTCGTGAGTCCCGCGTCTTCGATCGCGCCTTTCGCGACTTCGGCGTGGAGCTGGGCCACGGAATGGTTCGGCGCTTTCCTGAGCGGATGCTCGTATGCGCCGACGATGTATGCCTTCCCTTTGATCGTCATGTGTCAGTCCATTGTTGTTGAGAGGCCGCGACCTACGACTTCGGCGCGGGGTGAATGTTGTCGACCCAGTGTACTTCCTCCGGCTTCTCGACGACGGGAATGTCGAGATTGACTACCACCGGCTCCTGGCCGCTCCTCACGAGCACGCAGGAGAGCGGCTCGTCGTCGTTCGCATTGATCTCCTGGTGCGGCACGTAGGGCGGCACGTAAATGAAATCGCCGGGCCCCGCTTCCGCCACGAATTCGAGCTTGTCGCCCCAGCGCATGCGCGCACGGCCGCTGACGACGTAGATCACACTCTCGACGGGACCGTGATGGTGCGCGCCCGTTTTCGCTTTCGGATGGATCACGACCGTGCCCGCCCAGAGTTTCTCGGCACCTGCGCGCGCGTTAGTGATCGCCGCGGCCCGATTCATGCCCGGCGTCTGCGCGGTGTTGATGTCGAGCTCGTTGCCGTGCACGACGCGCACGCCATGAAATTTCCACTTCGACTCTTCTGCCATACGTTTCCTCTTACTTTCTCCACGCGGCGCCGCCATCGACCGAGATGACGGTGCCGCTCACATAGGACGCCTTGTCGGAGGCGAGGAATACGATGACGTTCGCCACTTCCTCGACCGATCCCGGTCGTCCAAACGGAAATCCTTTCGTGAGCTCAGGCCAGCGCTCCGGATCGCCGAACTGTTCCTTTGCCTGATTGCGCCAGCGCTCGACGCCGCGATCGGTTGCGGTGGCGCCCGGGTTCAGGCCGACGACGCGCACGCCGTACTTCGGGCTGTCGGCTCCGAGCGCGCGCGACATCGTGATGAGTCCCGAATTCGCGATGCTGCCGGCAATGTAGCCCGCCGTCGGACGCTCGCCCGCACCACCGATCACGTTCACGATGACGCCGCGCTTGCGCTCGCACATCCTCCGATAGATCTCGCGCGTGAGATTGACGTAACCCAGGAGCTTCAGCTCCCACCCGGCTCGCCAGCTCTTGTCGTCGAAATCGGTGATCTGACCCTGCGGGATGGCGCCGGCGTTGTTGATGAGTATGTCGACGTCCCCGCAGTCGCGCGCGAGCTTGACCGCGTTCTCCGCCACGGAGAGATCGAGCGGATGCACCGTGACGCGAACATCGTGCGCCGCGGTGATTTTCGCGCGCGCTGCCTCGAGGTCCGCGGCGCTGCGCGAGGCGAGATGCAGGTTGCAGCCTTCGGCCGCGAACACTTGTGCCACACCGAAGCCGATCCCGCGCGAGCCGCCGGTCACCAGCGCCGTGCGTCCTTTCAATTGCAGGTCCATGCAGTTCTCCTGGTGTTAAGCCGTCGCCGGCACGAGCTGCCGAAGCCGTTCGCTCACATCCTGCGCGTTTTTTGCGGCGTTTACACCGACGTAAACGGCCGCGATCGTGCCGTTCGGATCGACGAGAAACGTGTTACGTCGCGCGAACTGGACCGGTCCGAGCTTTCGCAGCGACCCATACCGCCTCGCGACTTCCCCGGATCGATCGGCGAGGAGCGCGAACGGCAGATTGTATTTGCGGGCGAATGCGGCGTGGCTCGCGCTATCGTCGACACTCACGCCGCATACCGTCGCTCCGAGGCTCTCGAAATCCCTCATGGTGTTGCGAAAGCGCATCGCCTGCTCGGCACAGCCGGGCGTGTCGTCGCGGGGATAGAAGTATAGAACCAGCCAGCGGCCCCGGAATTCGTCCAGAGTACGAAGGCTTCCGTTCTGGTCCGGCAGGGAAAAGCCCGGCGCCGAGGACCCCGGTGCGGGGAGTTGCCGTGCGATGCGGGCGTTGACGCCCCACACGTAAAGCCCGACGAGAGCGAGCGCCAACAGGACGAGCCACGTCATTGAAAGCCTCTGGCGAATCGAGGTGCCACGAGCGGCGGGGGCTCATGGCGGCTTGAGGAGCTGCCAGTATTATGAATGCTCGAACGTGCGGCGGCGAGATTCAGCGCGCTGGGCTGCCGACCATTGTGTCGGACCGGCTTCGGTCAGGTGCCGGGCGACGCTCGTCGGCCACTTCCGCCGGGTCGGCCGTCGCCACGCCCAGCGACCCCGAGCGGATGCGAAGGTCGCGTTGCGGGAACGGAATTTCGATGCCCCGCTTCGTCAGCTCGGTTTCGAGCTCCCACAGGATGCGTGCGTGCGTTCCACCGGGACGACCGATCGCGTCAGGACCCACCCAGACCATGACTTCGAAGTCGAGGCTGCTATCGCCGAACTTCACCAGCCTCACGTCGGCCGGGTGCATGTCGTCGACGATCGTGCCTTTGACGCGTTTCGCGGCCGCGATGCCTGCCTCGCGCACCTGATCTTTGTCGGTCCCGTAAGCCACACCGAAGGGTACGCGGATGCGGCGACTGCGCTCGTGGAAAGTCCAGTTCGTAACGCGCCCGTTGATGAACTCGGAGTTGGGCACCAGCACGTCGACGGAATCGTTGGTCGTGATGCGGGTGTAGCGCATGCCGATTTCGGTGACCGTGCCGCGCACCCCGGACTGCAGGTCGACGAAGTCGCCGATCTTTAGCGTCTTCTCGACGAGGATGATGATGCCCGAGATGAAATTCTGGAAGATGTTCTGCAGGCCGAAACCGATGCCGACGCCGATCGCGCCCCCGAGGAACGCGAGGCTCGCGAGATTGAACCCGAGATAGTTGAGCCCCACGAGCGTGCCGACGATCCACACGACGTAGCGTACGAGGCGGGTGAACGCGTAAACCGTCGAGCTGACCGCGTGATGCCGCCCGCGGAGCGCGACGCGGCGCAACGCGCTTTCGAGCAGGCTGGAGAACCACCATGAGAACGCGAGGATGAAGAAAAGCCCTGCGACCCGTGCGAGGCTGATGCCGGTGTCCCCGACGGTGAACCACGGCGTATTGAACCAGCCCCACAACGTGTCCCAATCCATCGAACGTCTCCGTGTTGAGGCAGGGAACCGGCAAAGAACATGCCCCGCTGGAAGCGGCGGAACTCCGGTGTGCAAAAAGGTCCATTGGTTTCTTTTTTTCCCGTAAAATCAGCCCCTTTGTCGCTGGGCCGGTCCAGCGGGAACCTGCTGGAAGCCTATGTCCGTCCCTCACGAAGTCGCCCGACGCCGAACGTTCGCGATCATTTCGCACCCGGACGCGGGGAAGACCACCCTCACCGAGAAGCTCCTGCTCTTCGCGGGCGCCATCCACATCGCCGGCAGCGTGAAGGCGCGCAAGGCTTCGCGCCACGCGACCTCCGATTGGATGGAGATCGAGAAGCAGCGCGGCATCTCCGTCGCGAGCTCGGTGATGCAGATGGAATACCGCGACTGCGTCCTGAATCTCCTCGATACACCCGGTCACAAGGACTTTTCGGAAGATACCTACCGTGTGCTCACCGCCGTCGATGCAGCGCTCATGGTGATCGACGCGGCGAACGGCGTCGAGGCGCAGACGCTGCGGCTCCTGGAAGTGTGCCGCTCACGCAACACGCCGATCATCACCTTCATCAACAAGCTCGACCGCGAAGTTCGCGAGCCGCTCGAGCTGATTGACGAGATCGAGCGCGTGCTGGAAATGGCGGTCGTGCCTTTCACGTGGCCGGTCGGCATGGGTAAGCGCTTCGGCGGCGTGTTCGACATCCGCGCGAACAGCATGCGAGTGTTCCGGCCGGGCGAAGACCGCAGGCAGCAGGACGACGAGATCATCGAGGGCCTCGACAACCCCGAGACTGCGGAACGCTTCGGAGATGCCTTCGAGCAGGCGAAGAACGAGATCGAGCTCGTGCAGGGCGCCTCGCCCGCATTCGATCGCGAATTGTTCCTGGCCGCTAAGCAGACGCCCGTTTTCTTCGGCTCCGCGATCAATAATTTCGGTGTGCGCGAGACGCTCGATGCGCTTGTCGATCTCGCGCCGCCGCCGGGACAGAAAGAAGCGATGCAGCGTGAAGTCGATCCCACCGAAGAGAAGTTCACGGGCGTCGTCTTCAAGATCCAGGCGAACATGGACCCCGCGCATCGCGATCGCGTGGCGTTCGTGCGCGTGTGCTCCGGGCAGTTCGTGCGCGGGATGAATTTGAAGATCAGCCGCAACGGCAAGGACCTCCGGACGACGAGCGTCGTGTCGTTCCTGTCCCAACGGCGGGACCTCCTCGAGCAGGCGTACGCAGGCGACGTCATTGGCATCCCGAATCACGGTGTGCTTCAGCTCGGCGACACGCTCACCGAAGGTGAAAAGCTTCAGTTCACGGGCCTGCCGTTCTTCGCGCCCGAGATCTTCCACACGGTCGAGCTTGCCGATCCGATGCGCAACAAGCAGCTGCGCACCGGTCTTGCCCAGCTCGGCGAGGAAGGCGCGATCCAGGTTTTCCGTCCGCACCTCGGCGGCGCTCTCCTGCTTGGCGCTGTCGGTCAGCTCCAGCTCGAAGTCGTGGCGCATCGCCTCAAGCACGAATACGGCGTCGACGCGAGGCTTGCGCCTGCCCGCTACAAATACGCGCGCTGGATCACGTGTGACGATGAGCGCGAGCTCAAACGTTTCATCGAGAGCAACGCCCACCGGATCGCCTACGACGTGGTGGATGCGCCGACTTTCCTCGTGAGTCACCTGCCGGAGCTCACGGCCGCTCACGAGAACTGGCCGAAGATCCGCTTTCACGCGCTTCGCGAGCACGCCGGGCTCGTTTTCGAGACCGCCTGATCGAATGTCCCGAGCCGTTCACGAGAAAGCGCTCAACAAGACGCTGCGCGAGACGTTCGGCTACACGCGGCTTCGCGCCGGCCAGCAGGAAGTCATCGCGAGCGTGATGGACCGCAAGGACACGCTTGCGATCATGCCGACGGGCGCAGGGAAATCACTGTGCTATCAGCTGCCGGCGCTGCACCTGCCCGGGATGACGGTTGTCGTTTCCCCGCTCATTTCGCTCATGAAAGACCAGGTGGACAAGCTGGGCCAGGCCGGCGTCTCCGTGGTCGAGGTGAACAGCACGCTCTCGGCGCGTGAGGAGCAGGCCGCACTCGAAACGATCAAGACGGGCGCGACGGAGATGGTCTTCACGACGCCGGAGCGGCTCACCGACCCTGATTTCCTGAAAGTCGTGCAGGGTCAGGAGCTCGATCTCTTCGTGATCGACGAAGCGCATTGCATCTCGCAATGGGGACACGATTTCCGGCCGGCTTTTCTCGAGATCGCGCATGCGATGGAGGCGCTCGGCGATCCTCCGCTCCTCGCGTTGACGGCGACCGCCACGGCGCCCGTCATCCATGACATCGAGCGGCAGCTTCGCCGCAAGCTCACCGTCATCAACACCGGCATCTACCGGCCGAACCTGCAGTTTCGCGTGATCCACGCGACGAACGACGATGAGAAAATGGCGCAGGTGCTGCGGCTCGCGAGCGGTCTTTCGGGCAGCGGCATCGTGTATACCGCGACGGTGAAGAACGCCGACATCGTCTTCGAAGCGCTGCGCGACGCCGGTGTATCGGTCGGGCGCTATCACGGCCGCATGCGTGCGAAGGACCGCGATCAGAGCCAGGACGATTTCATGGCCGGGCGCTGCCGCGTCATGGTCGCGACGAACGCATTCGGGCTGGGGATCGACAAACCGGACATTCGTTTCGTGCTGCACTATCAGATTCCCGGTACGTTGGAAGCGTATTACCAGGAGTCAGGACGCGCAGGCCGCGATGGTGAGCCGGCGCGGTGCATCCTTCTTTACGATACGCGCGACAAACGCGTGCAGCAGTTCTTTCTGGGCGGCCGTTACCCCGCGGTCGAAGACGTGGAGCAGGCCTACGCGGCTCTTCGCAAGCTCGATGCGCAGGAAAGCTCGCCCACGTTCCTGCGCGTGCAGGAAGCTGCGCCCGCTGTGCCCGGCAACAAGCTCAAAGTTGCGATGAAGCTTCTCAAGGATGCGGGGTTCGTGAAGCAGGACCGCACTCTGCACTATCGTCTCATCGACAGGGATGTCGAGCCGAAGGCGCTCTCGCGACTTGCGGACGAATACGGGCGCAAGAGCGAAGCGGATCGGCAGAAGCTCGAGCGCATGATCTTCTATGCGCAGACCGCGTTCTGCCGGTGGAAAGTCCTGCTCGAGTATTTCGAGGAAGCCGAAGACTTCGACCGGTGCGGCGCGTGCGACAACTGTCTCGATCCACCCGAGAAGCGTCTCGCGCCCAAATCCACACGGCCGCGGTGGGCACGCCGCATGGCAGCGCGCGCGCCGGCTTTCAGCGCGGGTGAACCGGTTCGCGTGCCACGCTACGGCGAAGGCCGCGTTGCGTCGGCCACCTCCGAGCAGGTCGAGATCGTCTTCCCCGACGGCAGGAAACGCCAGTTCCTCAGCGCGTACGTCGAGCGCGCGTAACCCCCAAAGGCCGCGTATATAATTTCCCAAAGACGCGGCGCAAGCCGCGATGAAAGTAAGCGCCCGGTTTTTACGGGCGCATACGTAGCCTTTTCTGACGCGGCGCCCCAGCGATGAAAGTAAGCGCCCTGTTTTTACAGGCGCAATCGTAGGTTTGTTTCGCGCAATCGTAGCCCTTTCTGGAGGAGCTTATGCCGTACGCCATTCGCATCGAACAGCACGGTGGGCCTGAAGTCATGAAGTGGGAAGAGGTCGAAGTCGGCGATCCCGGACCGGGCCAGGTGCGCGTGCGCAATACGGCGGTCGGCCTCAACTTCATCGACACGTACCAAAGAAGCGGTCTCTACCCGATGCCGATGCCGCTCACCCTCGGCTCCGAAGGCGCGGGCGTCGTTGAAAAGGTCGGTCCGAAGGTGAAGGATTTCAAGGTGGGCGATCGCGTTGCCTATTCGGGCCCGATCGGTGCGTACGCGGAAGTGCTGCTCCGTCCGGCCGAGCGCCTCGTCAAAGTCCCGTCGGGCGTCGACGATCAGTCGGCCGCCGCCATGATGCTGAAAGGCATGACAGCGTGGTATCTCTGTCGTCGCACGTATCGCGTGAAGGAAGGCGACCCGGTCGTCGTGCACGCGGCAGCGGGCGGCGTTGGACAGATACTCGCGCAGTGGGTGAAGCATCTCGGCGGCATCGTCATCGGCACGGTTGGCAGCGAAGAGAAAGTCGCTGTTGCGAAAAAAGTCGGTTGCAAGCACGTCATCGTCACGTCGAAGGAGAAAGTCTCCGAACGCGTGAAGGAGATCACCAAGGGCAAAGGCGTTCCGGTGGTCTACGACGGCATCGGCAAAGACACGTTCATGGATTCGCTGGACTGTCTGGCGCCGCTCGGCCTGATGGCGAACTATGGCAATGCTTCGGGCGCGGTGCCGCCGTTCAACATCGGCATACTTGCGCAGAAGGGCTCGCTCTATCTCACGAGACCTACGCTCGGAAACTACACCGCCACGCGCGAGGATCTCGACGCGGCCGCGCGCGAGCTTTTCTCCGTCGTAAAGAAAGGCGCGGTGAAGCTGAAGGTGAACCAGACCTATCCACTTCGCGAGGCGGCGCAGGCGCACATCGACCTGCAGAATCGCAAGACGACCGGCCAGACTGTTCTGATCCCGTAGGCATACGGGATCAACGTCATTCCGGACTTGATCCGGAATCTATGTTGAACGTAAGAATGGATCCTGATTTCAATCAGGATGACGTTCGTGTCGCGCGTTGACCGCTCGAGCGTTCTGCCTTAATTTCGGGCTCCTTACCCCGATTATTCCGCGCGACAGACGTGCTCCCATTTGAATCATTGCCAGCACCGCCGGCCGCGGCGCCCATCGCGCTACTCTCCGGCGTTCGCATTCTCGATCTCACCACGTCGATCGCAGGTCCTTATGCGGCAATGCTGCTGGCGGACATGGGTGCGGAGGTCGTCAAGATCGAACGGCCGGGTGCGGGTGACGACAGCCGCGCGTGGGGGCCGCCTTTCCTCGACGGCGAATCGCTGTGGTTTCTGAGCGTCAACCGTAACAAGTCGAGTGTCACGCTCGATTACAGCGGAGAGGCTGGGCGGCGGGTTCTGCACGATCTCGTTCGTAAAGCCGATGTCGTCATCGTAAATCTCGTAGAGCGCGTCCAGCGTAAGCTCGGCGCCGATTACTCAAGCCTCGCGGCAGTCAAACCGGATCTCGTGTACGTGTCTCTCACCGGATTCGGCCTGCAGGGCACGCGCAAGGATTTTCCGTGCTACGACCTGATCGCTGAAGGCTACAGCAGCGTCATGGATCTGACCGGCGAAGCCGAAAGTCCGCCACAGAAAGTCGGCACGCCCGCGGCGGATCTCATCGCGGGGATGGACGCCGCGTATGCCGCGCTCGCCGCGCTTTTCGATCGTGCTCGCACCGGCCGGGGCCATCACATCGATATCGCAATGATCGACAGCATGACGCGCTTCATGGCGCCGCGCATCGTGCCGTATCTCGGGTCGGGCGAAGTGCCGAAGCGCACCGGTGCGCGCGATAGCGTTATCGCGGTGTATCAGACATTCGATACGAAAGACGACCCGATCACGCTCGGCCTTGGCAATGATGCGATCTGGCAGCGCTTTTGTGGAGCGGTCGGGCGTGGCGAGATGGCGAAGGATGCGCGCTACGCGCGAAATGTCGACCGCCGCGCGGCACGCGGCGAGATCGTCGCTGAAATCCAGAAGGTGCTTCTGACGCGGGGCCGCGACGAGTGGCTGCGGATTTTCGTGGAGGCGAAAGTGCCTGCGGGTCCCGTCAACCGCGTGGACCAGGTCGCGAGCGATCCCGAACTGATATCGCGGGGGCTCTTCTATGCCGATCGCGCGAACGGCCGCAGCATTCCGCAGGTGGGACTGGGCATCGCGGTCGACGGATCGAGCGCGAGCTACCGTCAGGCGCCGCCGCGTCTGGGCGAGCATACCGGCGCGGTCCTGAGTCAGTGGTTGGGCTACGATAGTGAGGAGATCGCGCGACTGCGCTCGGCGAAGATTGTCTGATGACCTACGAAACCATCCTTTACCGCGAAGAAGGCCCCGTCGGCTGGCTGACGCTGAACCGGCCTGACGACGGCAACATGTTCACGCCGCAGATGTGCCACGACATCCGCGACTGCATCAACGACGTTCGCCGCGAGACTCGCACGCGCGTTCTCGTCATCACCGGCGCGGGTGATCGGTTCTTCTGCATCGGCGGCCGCAAGGAAGGCATGGAAGACAGCACGCTCTACGCCGGAATGCTGCCGACGCTCGAAATCTATGAAAGCATCGAGCGGCTACAGAAGCCGGTGATTGCCTCCGTCAACGGGTACGCCGTCGGTGGCGGGCAGGTGCTTCAGGTCATGTGCGATCTCACGATCGCGAAGGAGAGCGCCGTCTTCCGTCAGGTCGGGCCGATGATGGGGAGCTTCGACGCGGGCTACGGCACGTGGTATCTCGAGGATCTCGTCGGCAAGAAGAAAGCGAAAGAGATCTGGTTTCTCAATCCGCGGATGAGCGCGCGCGAAGCGCTCGATATCGGGCTCATCAACAAGGTCGTTCCTGATGACAAGCTCGCGGAAGAAACTCAGATAATGGCCGAAGCCGTCGCGGAGCGCGGCGCGTTTGCGCTCGCGGCGCTGAAAGGCGCGTTCGTCGCTCGTCACGGTGGCGTCTCGGGCTTGTCGCGGGTTTCGCACGATCTCCTGCTCCGGCTCTACCTCGATACGGACGAGAGCAAGGAGCTGGGCGAGGCGTTTCGTGGCAAGCGCACGCCGGATCCGGACAAGTTCGGGCATTGAGCACGATCCTCACACTGCACGACCCGCAGATCGCGCGCCGCTACTACGCTGAAGGCTATTGGCGCGACGACACGCTCTACACGCTGCTACGCAAGCACGCGGATGCGCGTCCGCAGGCTTACGCGCTACGCGACAGCCGGCGCCGGCTCGCGTGGCGCCAACTGCTGCAGTGGGTGGACGCGATCGCGGCAGACCTGCACGAGGCGGGCTTGAAACGCGGGCAGCGCGTCTCCGTGTGGTTGCCGAACTGCGCGGAAGGCGTCGCGGTTTTTCTAGCGTGCTCGCGCAACGGTTACGTCTGCAACCCGTCGCTCCACCAGAACTACACCGTCGGCGAAGTCGTGCAGTTGATGGAGCGCATCAGCACCGCTGCGCTTTTCGCGCGACGGGGCTACGGGGCGGATGGCCGCAAAAACGACATCTTTGCCGCCGCACAAGGGCTGCCGGCCATGAGGCGCATGTACTTCGTCGGCGATGCCGTGGCGGGCGCGCGAGCGGTGCCGTCCGCCGGGGCGAATATGGCCGTCGCGCTGCCGCCCGTGGACGAGAATCCCGACAAAATCGTCTATCTCGCGTTCACTTCCGGCACTACGGGCTTGCCGAAAGGCGTACTGCATTCCGATAACACGCTCCTCGCGAACGGCCGGGCGATGGTGCACGACTGGCATCACGACGAGCACACGATCCTCTATTCGCACAGTCCGCTCTCGCACCACATCGCGACCGTCGCGATCGAGCAAAGCCTGGCTGCAGGCTTCGAACTCGTCGTGAACGATCTTGCTCCAGGCATGAAGCCGCTCGACTGGATCGTCGAAAGCGGCGCCACGTACGTCATGGGTGTTCCGACGCATGCCGTGGATGTTCTCGCGGATATGAAACGTCGCGGCATGACGAAGCTGGGGAACGTGAATCTCTTCTACATGGCCGGTTCCGTCATTCCACCGGAAACAGCGCGCGCTTTTCTCGCTCTCGGCATCAAGCCGCAGAACATCTACGGCATGACCGAGAACGGCTCGCACCAGTACACGATGCCGCAGGACGATGTCGAGACGATCACGTCGACGTGCGGCCGTGCATGCATGGGATACGAGACACGCCTGTGGGACACGGAAAATCCCGACCATGAAGCCGCGCCCGGTCAGATCGGCGAGATCGGGACCCGGGGCGCGCTTCTCATGCTCGGCTATTTCGATAACCAGACCGCCACCGAAAACTCGTTCAACGCGAGCGGCTGGTTCATGAGCGGCGATCTCGGGCGGATGGATGCTCGCGGAAATCTCCAGATCGTCGGCCGCAAGAAGGATCTCATCATTCGTGGCGGACACAATATCTATCCCGCGCGTATCGAGAACCTCGCGATCAAGCACGCCGACGTGATGAAGGCGGCTGCGTACCCGGTATCCGATGAACGGCTGGGCGAGCGCGTGTGCATCGCGATCGTCACGCGTGAAGGCGTGACGATCGACGGGACGCAGATGCTCCAGCATCTTCACGAATCGGGCCTCTCGAAGTACGACATGCCAGAGTACTATCTCGCGCTGGAAGAGTTTCCGATGACGGCGAGCGGGAAGGTGCTGAAGCGCGAGCTCGTCGAATGGACGAAGAACGGACGCGTGAAGCCCGAGCCGGTGCGCTGGGTGGAGCGTGAATCATGACCAGAATGAATTCCCTCTCGTTTGGCAAGGGAGAGGGTTAGGGTGAGGGTGCTATGACGATCGAGCTCACCCGCGTCGACGAGTTCGCCCTCGTCACGCTCAATCGCCCCGAAGCCCTCAACGCGCTGTCGTTCTCGCTCATTGGCGATCTTGGACGCGTATTCGACGAAGTCGCCCATAGCGACGCCCGCGCATTGCTCATTACGGGCGCGGGACAGAAGGCCTTCTGCGCCGGAGCGGATATCAAAGAGCTCACCGGCCGCACGCTGCTCGAGCAGAAGCGGGGAGCGGAGCTGGGACAGCACACGTTCGCGAAGCTCGAGCGTCTGCCGATGCCGTCGATCGCGATCGTCAACGGTTATGCGTTCGGCGGTGGACTCGAGCTCGCTCTGGCATGCACGCTTCGCATCGCGACGCGGAACGCGAAGATGGGCCTGCCGGAAATCAAGCTCGGCCTCATTCCCGGTTACGGCGGCACGCAGCGCCTTCCGCGTGCGGTGGGCGAGGGCCGTGCGATGGACATGATACTCACGGGACGCACGATCGACGCCGAAGAGGCGTTTCGTATCGGTCTCGTGCAGCGCTTGCTCGGCGGCGACGCGCTTGCCGGAGGCATCGCGTATGCGCGCGAGCTCTCGGGCTACAGTCTCGCCGTCCTCGGTTTTGCTCGGGAGGCGGTGAGCCGCGCGCTGGCCACGCCGCTCACGGAAGGCTTGAAGATCGAAGCCGATCTGTCGACGCTCGCGTTTCAAACGAGCGATGCGACGGAAGGCATGGCTGCATTCATAGAGAAGCGCAAGCCGAAATTCAACGACTGGTAGGGTGCGTCGCCGACGCACCGTGGAGACGGAGTGGCGAATCCAGGTACGCGCACGATTGCTGTAACAGGCGCGAGCCGCGGCATCGGCGCGGCCATTGCCGTCGAGCTGGCCCGTCGCGGCTTTCGAGTCGCGTGCCTCACGCGTAGCGGGCGGGCCCCCGAAAGCGAAGCGGCTGCGCTGTACCACGATCGCTTCGTGAGCCATGTCTGCGACGTCGATGACGAGAAGAGCGTGCGCGAAGCGCTGAAAGCGGTTGCACAGGACGGCGGCCTGCACGGACTCGTGAACAACGCCGGCATCCATCTCGACGGGGCGAGCCATCACCTCGAAACGGCCACCTACGAGCGTGTGATGCGCACGAACGCAACGTCGGTCTTCACCGTGAGCCGCGAAACCTACCCGTATCTGCTCGCGGTCGGCGGCGGGACGATCGTCAACATCGGATCGTTCTTCGACAAGATCGGGGTGAAGCACAACCTCGCGTACTGCGCATCGAAAGCGGCCGTGGGGGCGATGACGCGCTGCCTCGCGGTCGAGTGGGCGTCGAAAGGCATACGCGTGCTCGACGTCGCGCCGGGCTATATCGTGACGGATCTCAACCGGCAGGCGCTCGAAAGCGGTCCCGTGCGCGAGTACATCGACAAGCGCATTCCGGGTCGGCGGCCAGGCACGGTCGAAGAGATCGCGCGGCTCGTTGCCGGCATATTCTCCGAAGACATTCCGTTCCTCACCGGCGAGACGATCTACATCGATGGTGGGCAAGGCATAGCACATTGACCGTTTTCGACCGTCTCGACGCGAGCGTTTCGTTCTCTGATGAAGAGCGGATGCTGCTCGACAGCGTTCGCGCGCTGGCGCGAGACACGATCGCGTCGCGCGCAGCGGAGCTCGACAGGACCGGTGAGTTTCCTCACGAGAACATGGAAGCCATCAACGCGCTCGGATTGAACGCCATGTTCATCCCCGAAGCGTACGGCGGTGCGCCGCTCTCCTATGGCGCGTATCTCGAGTGCGTTCGTGAAATCTCGAAGGCGTGCGCATCCACGGGCGTCGTCTGGGCGACGAATTTCCATGCGATGAAACCGCTCATCGATTTCGGGGGCGAAGCGCAGAAGAAACGGCTTCTGCCGGTGATGGCGCAGGGCGGCCTCGCTTCGCTCACCATCACCGAGCCGACCGCGGGCTCGGACGCCACGGGCATGAAGACCGAATTCAGGCCGGACGGCGATTTCGTGGTGGTGAACGGCTCCAAAACGTTCATCACGAATGGCGCGCACGCAGACCTCTACATGCTGTTCGGAAAATGGAGCGAGATCGAAGACGACCGGAAGGCGATTTCCGCGCTCATCGTCGAGAAGGGCACGCCGGGTCTCAGCGTCGTGCGCGAGGAAGACAAGATGGGCTTGCGCGCGTCGAGCACTGCGGCGCTTGCGTTCGACAGCTGCCGCGTTCCGCGCGCAAATCTGCTGGGCCATCCGGGTGAGGGACTCAGGATCCTGCTCGCCTCGCTCAACAAATCACGCCCTAGCGTTGCCGCCCACGCGCTCGGCATTGCACGCGCAGCTTTCGAGGACGCTGTTTTCTACATCAACGAACGCCGGCAGTCCGGAAGGCGTATCGTCGAGTTTCAGGGCATACAGTTCATGCTCGCCGACATGGCGACCGACCTCGCGATGTGTGAGGCGTGGCTGCGGCACGTCGCGTCGCTGGTCGACAGCGGCGCGTCCGATTTTGCCGTCGAAGCGTCCATGCTCAAGCTGCGTGCTTCGGATCTCGCGATGCGCATCGCGACGGATGCGGTGCAGCTCCACGGCGGCTACGGCTATTGCAAGGACTATCGTGTCGAGCGGCTCATGCGCGATGCCAAGATCACGCAGATCTGGGAAGGCACAAACCAGATCCACCGGCAGTTGATTGGCCGTAGCTTCATCAAGAGAACGTAACGCAACATGGATATCGAGACTGTAGGTGTTGCCGGCAGCGGCACCATGGGCGCCGGCATTGCGATCGTCGCCGCGCGTGCGGGCTTCAGGACCATCGTGTTCGATACGCGTGCGGACGCGCTCGAGCGCGCGCGCAAGCAGACCGAAGGTTTCTTCGCGAAGTCTGTCGAGCGCGGCAAGCTCACACAGGCGCAGGTCTCCGAGATCATGTCGGGACTCTCAGGGACGACGAACATTGCGGACCTCGCGGCGTGCGACATCGTGATCGAAGCCGTATTCGAGGATCTCGAGGTCAAGCACGCGCTTTGCGCAGAGCTCGACAAAGTCTGCCCGCCGCACACGATCTTCGCATCGAATACGTCGACGCTTTCGATTACGGAGATTGCAGGCGGTTCAGGCCGCAGCGAGCGGTTCGTCGGTATGCACTTCTGTCTGCCCGCGCAGCTCATGAAGCTCGTGGAGATGTCTTCGGGGCTGAACACGACCGAGGAGACGTTCCAGGCCGCATGGGATTTCTGCAAGGCGATGGGGCAGATACCCGTCAGGACCAAGGACAATCCTGGATTCATCCTCAATTATTTTCTGGTGCCCTTCAACAACGACGCGATTCGGCTCGTCGAAGCGGGCGTCGCGACGCCCGCCGACATCGACCGTGCAGTAAAGACCGGTCTGGGCTATCCGATGGGGCCGTTCGAGCTTCTGGATCTCGTCGGGCTCGATACACAACTGCTGGTCGCCGAAGCGTTGTATGCCGCCACGCACGAGCCTCGATGCGCCGTGCCGGCACTCGTGAAACGCATGATCGCGGCAGGTCACCTCGGCCGCAAGACAGGCCAGGGCTTCTATACGTATCGCGGCAACGCGATGTTCGGAGGCTGACATACCTAGGGTGGGTCACGGACCCACCACAGCGGGGGCCGTCAGCACTGGAGAAATCGAATGCGCTATCAAATCATCGACACCGGCAGGAGCCGCTCTTTCCCGGCTCCGCACGCGTTCACCGAGAAAGCCGAAGCATCCGGCGACGTGATCGTCATCATCGGCGAGAATGCCGGTAAGTCCCTCCAGTCGATAGCCGACCCCGACAGGAAGACCGCGATACTGATCGAGCTCGGCACCGAATGTCTCGGTGTTCACACGGGCGAAGCACGCGCTTCCGAAGGTTCGAACGTGCTCGGGTTCGCGCGCTTTCGTTTAGGCTCGGCAGACCCCACTGCGCTCGTCGAAATCGTCAGGCAGCCGGCAACGTCAGATACCGCCATGGCCGCGGCGAAAGAGATATTCGAGGCCGCGGGATTGAAGGTCGCATTCTGCGGCGATTCCGATGGACGCATTCTCGACCGGCTCGCGCGACCCTACTTGAACGCAGCCCTTCGCCGCCTGGACGAAGGCCTCGCGACTGCGAACGACCTCGACACCACGCTCAAGCTGGGCCTGGGTTACCCCGAGGGGCCGATCTCTCTTCTCGAGCGCACGGGCCTCGAGCACCACTGCGACGTGACGCAAGCTTTGTTCGACGTGCTCGGGGATCCCGCCTACGCCCCAGCCAGGCGTGCACGCGTCGCGAAGACGCGTAGGGTGCGTCAGTGACGGACCGCGTACGGCCGCGGTGCGCTCGCAGCGCACCCTACGACTACGATAGGTCATCGCGAGGAGCGCGGCGACGCGGCGATCTCGTGACGCACGTCGGAGTGTAGCGATGCAACCGCTCAAAGGCCTCCGCGTCCTCGACTTCAGCACGCTGCTGCCAGGACCGCTCGCGACGCTCATGCTTGCCGAGGCCGGTGCGGAAGTAATCAAGATCGAGCGTCCCGGACGCGGTGACGAGATGCGGTCGTATACGCCCAAGTTCGGGCCGGACAGCGTCAATTTCGCTCTGCTCAATCGCGGCAAGCGCAGCATCGCAATCGATCTCAAGGCACCGGATGCAGTGGAGAAGCTGAAGCCGCTGCTCGAAACCACCGACGTCGTGGTCGAGCAGTTCAGACCGGGCGTAATGGACCGCCTCCAGCTCGGATACGAAGCGCTGCGTGCGGTGAATCCGCGAATCGTTTACTGCGCGATCACCGGATATGGCCAGCACGGTCCGCGCGCGGACGTCGCTGCGCACGACCTCAACTATGTCGCCGAAGCGGGCATGCTCGCGCTTACGAAAGGCCCCGATGGCGCCCCCGTTCTGCCGGCGGCGCTCGTCGCCGACATCGCGGGTGGCACGTATCCAGCGGTCGTCAATATCCTCCTGGCGCTCCGCGAGCGCGATCGCACCGGTATCGGCTGCAAGCTCGACATCGCAATGGCCGACAATCTCTTCACGCTCATGTATTGGGGCATCGGGAACGGTCTCGCTGCGGGCGAATGGCCGCAGCCTGGCGGTGATCTCGTGACCGGCGGCTCACCCCGTTACAACATCTACCGCACGCTCGACGGACGTTTTCTCGCCGCAGCGCCACTCGAACAGAAGTTCTGGGAGACCTTCTGCGAGCTGCTCGACATTCCGGCACATCTGCGTGATGACGCGCGCGATCCCGAAGCCACGCGCGCAGCAGTAGCGGAACGCGTGCGGGCGCGCACGGCCGATGCGCTCCAGGTGCTTTTCAGCGGTCGGGATGTGTGTTGCGCGATCGCGACGACTCTCGAAAAGGCGATGCGGGATCCGCATTTCACGGCACGCGGCGTGTTCGCGCGGAAGCTCGCGGCTGGCGGCAAAAGCATCACAGCGCTACCGGTCCCGATCGTCGATGCATTCCGTTCGAAAGAGATCGAAAGTGGCTACCCTGTGCTCGGCGAAGCCAATGAGATGCTCGAACCGGCCGCGCTGCGGAAGGACGCGTGAATGAGTGATTCGCGGGTCCGCCCCGGCTCACGGCTGACGGATACCAGATGAAGGCGTTGCTCGTCCGCGAGCACGGCGCTATCGAGAAGCTCGCGCTGGCGAACGTGCCGGATCCCGTGCCGAAACGGGGCGAGGTGCTTGTCGAAGTAAGGGCAGCGAGCATCAACTTCCCTGACCTGCTCGTGATCGGCGGTACGTATCAGAACCTCCCTCCGCGGCCCTTCAGCCCCGGCAAGGATCTGAGCGGCGTCGTAGCGGCGCTGGGCGAGGGTGTCGCGAATTTCAAACCCGGCGACCGCGTGACCGCGCAAGTCGAATTCGGAGCGTATGCCGAAAAGTGCGTGGTTCCCGCGGTGAACTGCCATCTCATGCCGTCCGCGATGAGTCATGCCGAGGGCGCGGCGATGGGGCTCACGTATCTGACGGCGCACTTCGCCCTCGTCGAGCGTGGCGGCTATCGCACCGGTGAGACCGTTCTCGTGAACGGTGCCGCAGGCGGCGTCGGGCTCGCGACCGTACAGCTTGCGAAAGCGCTCGGGGCAATCGTGATTGCAAGCGCGAGCAACGAAGAAAAAGCGGCGCTTGCCCGGGCGCACGGTGCGGATCACGTGGTGCGCACCGACGTTCCGGACCTTCGCGAATCGTTGCGAAAGCAGGTGCACGAGGCGATCGGTCGTGGCGTCGACCTCGTGATCGATCCGGTGGGTGGTGACGTCTTCGACGCGAGCCTCCGAGCGTTGGCATGGTGTGGCCGGCTCGTTATCGTTGGGTTCGCCGGCGGCCGCATACCCGAGGTGAAGGCGGGTTATCTGCTCGTCAAGAACATTGCGCTCATCGGTCTGCAGTTCAGCGATTATCGGGACCGTGAGCCGGAGAAGGTCCGCGGTGCCCAGCAGGTACTCCGAGGCTTGTATGAAGCGGGCAAAATCAAGCCGCACATCATGGCAAGCTATCCTATGGAGGAGCACGAGCGCGCGCTCAAGGTCGTCCGCGACAGGCAGGTGCTCGGAAAAGTCGTGCTGCTCATGAACGTCGGCGAGAAGTGAATGGAAGAGAGCGCAATAATATGAAACGTATCGGGCTGATGGTGCCTTCGTCGAATACCACGGTCGAGCCGGAGTTCTACCGCGCCCTGCCACGCGACATCACGCTGCATACCGCGCGGCTTTATCTGACGCGGATCGCGCCCGAAGCGATCGAGCGGATGGTTGAAGACATGGAAACGCAGGCGAAGCTGCTCGCGTCCGCGGACGTCGACGTGATCGTCCTCGGTGCGACGGCGCCGAGCTTCCTCAAGGGCCTGGGCTACGACCGCGAGCTCATCCAGAAGATCGAAACGGCTACGGGAAAGAAGGCTACGACGACGTCGACCGCGTTGATCGAAGCACTGCGGCACGTGGGCGCACGGCGAGTCGTGCTCGGCTCCGCGTACGACGAGAAGGTCAACGGGATTGCGAAGGCGTTCATCGAGGCAAGCGGCATCGAAGTGCTCGGCATGCAGGGCCTGAGCCTCGTGGACAATCTCGTCGTCGGGCGGCTTGGCGCCGATACCGCATACGATCTCGCGCTCAAGGTGCATCGGCCGGACGCGGACGCCATCGCGCTCTCGTGCACGAACTGGCAAACGATGGATGCGATCGAACGCGTCGAGCGCGAGACAGGGAAGCCCGTCGTTTCCACAACGCAGGCAACGATCTGGGCTGCTTTGCGCGCGATCGGTCACGACCAACCGATCGAGGGCTACGGTCGCCTGCTACGAGAACTGCGCGTGCCGCACTGAAGCCACACGCGCAGGAATGCAAAAAGGGGGAGGCTTTGTCACAGGGAGCAGTCAGCGAAGCTGACGTAATCGTCGTCGGTGGCGGGGGATCGGGTCTCGCAGCGGCATCCGAAGCGGCACGCCTCGGCCGCAGCGTGATCCTTCTCGAGAAAAATCCACACACCGGTGGCACGACGTCATGGTCGGTGGGTTCCGTTACGGCGACGAACACCCCGCACCAGCAGCGTGCCGGGATCCAGGATTCGCCTCAGGCCCATTTCGAGGACCTCGATCTGCACGCCGGACCACTCGCCCCCCGAGATAACCTCGCCCTGCGCCGGATACTCGTCGAGCACACGAACGACATGCTCGAGTGGCTGATGGAGCGGGGCGTGGTCTTCGTCGGCCCCATGCCTGAGCCGCCTCACCGCTATTCGCGCATGCACAACGTCGTGCCGAACTCGAAATCGTTCGCCTACCATCTCACGCGCTATTGCCACGAACTCGGCGTGGAGCTCCGCGTCAACACGAAAACCGAGCGCATCATCGAGGAGAACGGGAGAGTCACAGGGGTGGAAGCGCTTCGCAACGGTTCTACTCACGTGTTCCGGGCACGCGGCGGCGTGGTGCTCGCGAGCGGCGACTACGCGGGCGCGGCCGATCTGAAGTCACGACTCGCCAGCGGGGACATTGCGGATGTCGAAGCCGTCAACGCATCGGCAACGGGCGATGGTCATCGCATGGCGCTCGACCTCGGTGCAACGGTCGTGAATGGCGACATCGTTCGCGGGCCGATCATGCGCTTCGTGCCTCCGATGCGCGCGAATATCATTCAACGCCTGCCGCCGCTGAAACCCGTCGCGCAGGGAATCGCTTGGGTTATGGATGTGCTGCCGCAATGGATGTTGCGACCGTTCCTGATGAGCTTTCTCACGACGGCGCTCGGACCTTCGCCGGATTTGTTCAAGCAGGGCGCGATCCTCGTAAACAAGGACGGTGCGCGCTTCACGGACGAGCTCGCGCAGCCGGCCCATGCCGTTGCGAAACAGCCGGAGCGCACCGCGTACATCGTTTTCGACGGCGCGATCGCGGAGCGATTCGAAGCGTGGCCGTATTTCGTTTCGACGGCGCCCGGCGTGGCTTACGCGTACTTGGGCGATTACAAACGCAACCGACGCGACATCTACCATCAGGGCGACACGCCTGCGGAGCTTGCCGCCTCGATGCAGGTGCCATCTGCGCAATTTACGCAGATGCTCACGCAATACAACAGCACGGAGCGCGGCGAGCGACCCGCGCTCGCGCGTGGTCCGTATTACGCGCTGGGTCCGGTGAAGAGCTACGTCGTCTTCACCGACGGGGGGCTCCGCGTGAGCGAGAGACTGGAGGTTCTACGCTCGGATGGCTCCGTCATTCCGGGCCTCTATGCCGCGGGATCGGCAGGTCAGGGCGGCCTCCTGCTCGAGGGTCACGGACATCACCTCGGCTGGGCTTTCATCTCCGGGCGTATAGCCGGACGCAACGCGGCCTGCGAGACTACGGGTAAAAGCGCCGAGCGCATATGATTTTCATGAGCCAGAGTGGGCTTACCGATTCCTCGCGCGAGAGCGAGTGGGATCAGTGGTACGTCCAGCATCTCGACGTCATGGCGACGGTGCCGGGCGTCGGTTCGACACAGCGATTCAAAACCTCCACGCCGGGCCATTCGTCATCGCTCGCGATGTACAGCATCGCCTCCGAAAAGGTATTCAGTGACCCGTACTATGTGAGTGTCAGAGGCATGGGGGAGTGGCTTCCGCTGATTGACCGGCGGTTCTACAGACGAAATCTTTTCGCGGGTCTGGATCGCGCACCGAATATTTCCGAAGAGCACATCCTGCTGATCGCGGACCGCACTGCGCCGGAAGCGTCGCTCGCCGGTTTGTCATGGACGTGGCTCGAATGCGTCGGCATCGATCGCTCGACGCCGTACCGTGGATTGGCGGTGGTGGATCGTGCGGCGGCAAGGGATCTCGGCGACGCGCACGATATCGCGGTGTACAGGCCTGTCACCAGCTACCGCGCAGCGGCCGGATAGCACATGCCATCTCGCCACGCGGTGATCGCAGGCGCAACGGGCATCGTCGGCAGGCGCATCGCAGAACGTCTGCACGCGAACGGCTGGACCGTAACGGGCCTCTGTCGTCGCCCACCGTTACGCTCGCCATACGAAATGCGCGCCGTCGATCTCTCTGACGCTCGCGACTGCAGTCAGAGGCTCTTCACACTGACGACCGTCACGCATGTGTTCTACGCCGCTCGCTACGATCATCCCGAAGGGCGACCCGAATCCGTGGACGTGAATGCTGCGATGCTTGTGAATCTCATCGATGCCATCGAGCCCGTGGCGCAGGGTCTCGAGCACGTTCATCTCGTTCACGGCACGAAGTACTACGGGCACATGCTCGGTCCGCTAACGGTCCCTATCCAAGAGGATGCGCCTCGTGCGCGCGTGGCGAATTTCTACTTCGAGCAGGAAGACTTCATTCGCGAACGTCAGAACGGCAAGCGCTGGACTTACACGACGGCGCGCCCTCACACATTTTGCGACCCTGACCCCGGCGAGCCGCGCAACGCCGCCCTACTGATTGCCCTGCACGCCACACTCGCACGCGCGCTGGGACAGCCCTTCAATTTCCCTGGCACGGAGAGCGCGTTTCAGGCGCGCACTCAATTCACGCTGGTCCCGATGCTGGCCCGCGCGATCGAACGGATGGCGACCGATGCGCGCTGCGGGAACGAGGCGTTCAACATCACGAACGGCGACAGTCCGAGCTGGTCGGCACTGTGGCCGAAGTTCGCGGAGTACTTCGGTGTGCGCGCGGGCGAGCCCCGGCGCGTCCGGCTTGCGGAGGAAGTCGCAGGTAAGGAAGGCGAGTGGCAAGCCCTGGTCGAGCGTCACGATCTCCAGCCGGGTGCGCTCGTGGATCGCGTGCTGTGGCCGTATGCGGACTATCTCTTCGCGCCCGAGTGGGACATCGTCTCCAGCATGTCGAAAGCCCGGCGCCACGGCTTCGGCGAAAGCGTCGACAGCGCGCGCATGTTTATCGATCTCTTCGAGCGCTTCAGACGCGACAGGATCATTCCATGAGGAGAAGACAGATATGGATCTGCTGACGCGTGCGCTCGGACCGGCGCTTGCGACGCTGTGTGTACTGGCGGCGCCGTTAACCTGCGCGCAGACGGCCTATCCCACGAAACCGGTGCGCATCATCGTGCCGTGGCCGCCGGGCGGGGGCGCAGACGTGCTCACGCGCATGCTGAGCCCGAAGCTTTCGGAAGCGCTGGGGCAGCAGCTCATCATCGATAATCGCGGCGGAGCAGCCGGCAATATCGGTGCGGAAATGGCTGCGAAAGCGCCGCCGGATGGATACACGATCGCCTTCGCCTACTCGGGAACGCATTCGATCAATCCCCACATCTACTCGAAAATGCCGTTCAAGGAGAGCGATTTCGCGCCGATCGTGTGGCTCGCGTCGGTGCCTCAGATCGTCGTCGTGCATCCTTCATTACCGGTGAAGACCGTGCGCGACCTGATTGCGCTCGACAAGGCCCGCCCGGGCCAGCTCTCGTACGGTTCGAGCGGCAACGGCGCCATCAACCATCTCGCGGGCGAGCTCTTCAACTACATGACAGGAACGAAGCTCGTGCACGTGCCGTACAAGGGCGGCGGTCCCGCAGCAGTGGCCCTCATCAGCGGCGAGATCGCGTTGATACTCGGGGAGCCCGCGTCGCTGGTCGGCCACATTCAGTCAGGAAAGGTGCGGGCGGTCGCGGTCACCAGCGCAAAACGCGCGCTATCGTTTCCGGAGTTGCCGACTGTCGCGGAGTCCGGCGTGCCCGGTTACGAAGTGACTTCGTGGAACGGCATGCTCGCGCCGGCAGCGACACCGGCTGACATCGTGAGACGCCTCAACACCGAGTTCAACAAGATCGTGAGCGACCCCGAGATGCACAAGCGCATGATCGCGAACGGCTACGAACCCGTCGGTGGATCGCCGGAGAAATTCGGCAATCATATTCACGCCGAGATCGCGAAATGGGGTCCGGTCGTGAAGCGCGCACACGTCCGCGTGGACTGAGCGACAGGACAAGAGGCCGGACTCGAAACTTCTCTCGTCAACCGCGACGAATGAAGGCGCGTTAAATGCATGCCATTCCGGCAATACCCTAATCGAGGACGGAACATGAACACATTCTTAAGAACGGCTGTCGTGCTCGCGTTTGCGGCGACAGCAGGCGTTGCCGGCGCGGCCGACACGACCACAACGCCGCCGGTGAACGCGCCCTCCCAGCCTGCCAAGGGCAAAGCCGCGGATATGCCCGGCGCCGCCCCTGCGGTACCGGCCTCGCCGAGCGGCCAGGCGATGCCCGTGACCCCGCCTTCGCAACCGACGGGCGCAGCGGCGGAGGCCAAAACGGGCAAAACGGCGAAAGCCACCACGAAGAAAACCAAGAAGGCCAAGCGCACCAAATCGAAGTCGCACAAGACAACCGCGAGCAGCAGCGCGAGCGGCACCGGCAGCACGGCCACGACAACGAAGTAAGCAAAACGGGAAGTGTGGGGACGCGAGGGCAGCATTTCAGCTGCCCTCGTTTTTTTTGTTGTCATGGCGACACGCCGGCAATTCGCTGCGGCGAATTGCGTGGATGAACCACCGGCGCCAGATCTACGTGTAGATTGGCGACGCAGCGTCTCCTCGCACGCAGTATGAAGCTGCGCCCGCCAGACGCTGTCCTGTTGTGAGCGCCGACGCGCTGTTGTTAAGATGCCGGCGAAGGAGGAGCGCGTCCATGACAAGAACCGTTCGAGCGGTTGCGTTTTTCTTCGCTTTCGTCGTCGCGGCTGGGGGTGTCGCGCCTGTCGCGCACGCGCAGCGGTATCCGACACGACCCATTCGGTGGATCGTCCCGATCCCGCCTGGCGCCACGGCGGACATCATCACGAGGCTCGTCGCGGCACGCCTGAGCGAAGCGCTCGGTCAGCAGGTCGTGGTCGATAACCGGCCGGGTGGCGTGTTCACCGTCGGGAGTGAGATCGTGGCGAAAGCGCAGCCCGACGGTCACACGATCGGAACCCTGCTGACCCCGCACGTCGTGAATCCGTTCGTGACGAAGAATCTGCCATACGACACGGAACGCGATTTCACCCCCGTGTCGCTTCTCGTCATCGTGCCGGGCGTGATGACGATGTATCCGGGCGTCGGCGCCAACACGCTGAAGGACGTGATCGCGCTTGCGAAGGCGAAACCGGGGCAGCTCAACTATGCGTCGCCCGGGCCGCTCACGTCCGGCCATCTTTCGATGGAGCTGCTCAAGCTCCATGCCGGCATCGACATCACGCACATCCCGTACAAGGGCGGGGCGCCCGCGATCATCGATCTCGTGGGCGGACGCGTTCAGTTTCTCATCAGCGGTCCGCCGGGTGTCCTGCCGCACATAAAAGCCGGCCGCCTGAAGCCTATTGCAGTGACTGCGGCGAGACGCTCACCGGGATTGCCGGATACGCCGACGTTCCAGGAGTCGGGCATGCCCGGCTTCGATACGTACGAGTGGTATGGCGTATTCGCGCCCGGCAATCTGCCGAAGCCGATACTCGCGAAGCTCTCGCAGGAGATCGCGCGCATCATCAAGTTGCCCGAGATGAGCGAGCGGCTGGCATCTCAGGGTGCTCTGCCGGTCGGAAACACTTCCGACGAGTTCGCCGCGTTCGTCAAAAGAGAGATGGCGACGTGGGGGAAAGTGGCGCAGAAGGTGGGACTGAAGCCGGACTGACAACGAAACGAGAGACGCGCATGAGCTTTCATAGATGGGCAGCAGTTGTTTTCGTGCAGGTGTGTGCGCTGTGCGCGATCGCGCCGGCGTTCTCGCAGCAGGCGTATCCTGCGAAGCCGATCCGATTCATTCTGACTTACCCACCCGGTGGCACGGTTGATATCACGGCGCGCATCGTTCAGCCGAAACTATCGGAAGCGCTCGGCCAACCGATCCTGATCGACAATCGTGGCGGCGCAGGCGGCGCCGTCGGTACCGAGATCGCCGCGAAAACCGCGCCGGACGGTTACACGTTCCTCGTTACGCTGTCATCACACACGATCAACCCGCTGCTTTACAAATTGAGGTATGACGTCGAGCGCGACTTCGCTCCCGTATCGCTCATGGTAAGCGCGCCTCAGCTCATCACCGTCCATCCGAGCCTGCCGGCGAAGAACTTGCGCGAATTCGTCGCGCTGGCGAAGGCGCGTCCCGGTGAGCTTTCCTACGGCTCACCCGGAACAGGAACGCCGGGACACATCGCTGGTGAGCTGCTCAAGCTGAAGACCGGGATCAACATCGTCCACGTGCCATACAAAGGGGGTGGCCCCGCCGTTGCAGACGGTATTGCAGGACAGATCCCGGTGCTCTTCCTAACGGCATCGGCGAACCTTGCGTCAGCGCGCGCCGGCAAGCTGCGCGCGCTCGCGGTGACGACCCGCAAGCGCATGACCAGCGCGCCGGACATTCCGACTGTTGCCGAAGAATTGAACCTGCCCGACTACGAAGTCGATTCCTGGGTCGCGATGTTCGCGCCCGCGAAAACGCCGCCCGCGATCGTGGATCGCATGCAGAAAGAGCTCGCACGCGTGCTTGCTTCGCCGGACGTCAAACAGCGACTCCTCGAGCAGGGCGCAGACCCGGTGGGCAGCACGCCCGAAGAGCTTGGACGGGTCGTTAAAACGGAGCTTACGAACTGGGCCGCAGTCATCCGCGAAGCCCACATCAAACCTGAATAGAGGTCGAGAAGCTCATGAATGACAATCCCGTCGGCTGGTTCGAGATCTACGTCGAGGACATGAACCGCGCCAAGAGATTTTACGAAAGCGTGTTCGGAGGACAACTCTCGAAGCTCGAGAGTCCCGACATCGAGATCTGGGCGTTTCCCATGCGTCCCGACGGTTACGGCGCACCTGGAGCGCTGGTGCGGATGCCGGGTTTTCCTTCAGGTCACAACAGTGTGCTCGTCTATTTCCGTTGCGAGGACTGCGCCGTCGAAGCCGCCAAGGCGGCAAGCTCCGGCGGCGCGATCGTGAAGCCGAAGTTCTCGATCGGCCAGTACGGCCACATCGCGCACGTGACCGATACCGAAGGCAACATGATCGGCCTTCATTCGATGCGCTGAGCGGGGCGCGACCCCGGCTCAGCCCCGTGTTAAACGCACCAGGTGAGGATCACATGAAAATCACGGATGTCACAGTCACGCTTTTCGCGTGGGACGATCTTCCGCCGCGGCAGTTCGGAAGACATACGGGGAAGATGCCGGGCGGCCGCAGCGATCTCGGTCTCGTGAGGATCACGACCGACGAAGGTGTCGAAGGTAACGCGTTTCTGGGCTCGTCGAGCCGGGGCGCGAGCTATGACGCCGCTTCGCTCATTCGGTTTCTGAAGCCGCTCCTCATCGGACAGAATCCGTTCGACCGTGAAGTTCTGTATCAGCAGATGTGGGCGCGCAACCGCAACACGACCTTGCGTTGCATCGGTGCAATCGATGTCGCGCTTTGGGACCTCGCCGGAAAGGTGGCGAAGCTGCCGATTCACCGGATGCTGGGCAGCTTTCGCCAGTGCGTCGCTGCATACGCAAGCTCCGAGGTCCTGCCCTCGAAAGAAGCTTATGCCGACGAGGCCGTGCGCATGCGCGAAGCCGGGTTCCATGCGTACAAGATTCATCCGCCCGCGATGTGGGAGCAGGACATCGAGATCTGCAGACACGTGCGCAAGGCGGTGGGAGCGGGCTATCGGCTGATGCTCGACAGCACGTGGTCATACAACTATGTTGAAGCGCTTCGTGTCGGGCGCGCGCTCGAAGAACTCGACTATTACTGGTACGAAGATCCGCTGGACGCCGACGACATCACGAACTACGTCAAGCTGCGGCAGAAGCTCGACATCCCGATCCTCGCGACGGAATACGCGCCCGGCGGCTTACCCGCTTTTGCCCCGTGGATCACGATGCAGGCGACGGATTTTCTGCGTGGCGATGTCGCAGTGAAAGGCGGCATCACGGCGCTTCTGAAGATTGCGCACCTCGCCGAAGCATTCCACATGAACCTCGAAGTGCACCACGGCGGGAACTCGCTCAACAACGTCGCCAACCTGCACGTGATACTCGCGATCCCTAATACCGAATACTTCGAGGTGCTGCTGCCCGATGCGACTCAGAAATACGGTCTCGTCGAGGACATCACCCTCGCCCGCGACGGCACGGTTAAGCCGCCGGACGGACCAGGGCTTGGGGCGCAGATTGATTTCGAGCTGATTGAGAGGAAGAAGATCGAAGTCTTACGTTAGAACCGCCGCGTGTCGGTGAGAAGTGCTGCGTTAGAACCACCGCGTCTCGGTGAGCGGGGGCTTCGAAGAAGCAGGGTCCCGTTCACGTAACATTCAGGGATATCTAGCACTCACGTCCGAGCGCGCGAGGCTTGTAGAGACGGATAGCGAGGGCTTGAAGAAGCGGTCCCCGGTCACCAAGATTCAGACGGTGTCGCGCCGCCGTCAGCGACCCATCGGCATGAACGGCCGGTCCGCGGGCAGGCCGACTTCGAGTGCTTTCGCTGCGACCTTGTCCGCGATCGCGAATCCCTGATCGAGGTCCTCAGGTAATGAATGCCTGCGTACAGCGCGGGACAGCCGAGATCCTCGTTGGAGCCATGAACAGGCCGAGGGGCTAGAGAAAAGCGAACCGCAGGCCGGACAACGCCGACTGCGGTTCGCTCCGGTGAAGCGGCTCTACCTACCGCGGATTGACGGCTCCGCTGCGTTGCCGCTGCTCCAGGCTGTCGATCCTCTGACGCAGAGTATCCAGGTCCTGTCTGAGTTTGCTGACGTCGTCCGTAGTCGCCGGAGTACTGCTGGCCGGGCCCGAGCTGCCGGCGTAGGTCGTACCGCCCGAGACGGTGCTCCCCGCGCTGCCGCTGGTGGTGCCCCCCACGGCATCAGTCGTGTTCGGGGTGGTCGTGGTGTTCGCCGTCGTGCTCGACGGACTCGTCGTGCTCGAGGTCGTGCCGGTGGAGCTCGAGGGGCTCGTTGTGCTCGAGCTCATGGCGCTTGGGCTCCCGGTCGTGCTCGTCGTGCTGCTTGCCGTCGATCCGGTGGTTCCCATGGAGCTCGTCGAGGTGCCACTCGTGTTGGAGCCCTGCTCGAGCTGCGACACTCTAGTACTGAGCTGCGCGATCTGCTGGCGCATCTGATCGACGTCGCTCGACGTGAGTGTCGCCGTAGTCGTGGCGGGGGACGTCGAAGTGGTATCCGTGGTTGTCGTGGATGCGGTGGTCGGGGCGCTGGGCGCGGGTGTAGTGGCGACGACGCTCTCGTCCTCGTGCTTACACGCGGCGAGACTGGTGAAGAGCGCGAGAGCGCTCGCCGCCAACAGAAGTTTTTGCTGTGCCATAGGTTTCTCCATGCGGACAGACGAAACGACGCGGGTACGGCCCGCGTGCTACGTGCTTGTGGGGGCAATCCGCATGCCGGGAAGCGCCGCTACTTACCTGTGACATCCGTCGTCGAGCGACGACGCTCGGTCCCTGCAGAGCTCGCTACGTCGGTTCCGGGAAGGCTTCCGAGATTGCGGAGCCGACGTCCTCGAGCATTTCGAGGCGGGCAACCGTTTGGGCGAGCCTCTCGGCTTTTTCCGGACCCGCGTTGAGTCCGAACTTCAGGCACGCGGCGAATTTCGCTTCGAGCTCCGCCCGCGTCATCGGCTCCTGTGGACTCCCTTTGATCGTATCGCTGGAGAGTTCCATGACACGGCCGCTCTTCAGCGTCACCGCGACTCGTGCGGGCTCGATCGCCGTGCACTCGAGGGACGAGTCCGAAACGACGCCAGTGAGCCGCGTCAGCGCGACGATCGCCGGATCGGCGATAGCGGGCTTCGTATACGTTTCGAGATTCACGCGGCCGTCGCGGAGCGCTCGCGCGAAGCTGTATGCCGCATTGAACTGCGCATGCACCACCGAGTCGCGGGACACATCGTACGGTTCGCCGACTGTCAGCCAGTTCACTTCACCCATGCGGATTTCGATGCGCTCGATGTCTGCCGCCCGGATGCCCTGGTCGTGCAGCCTTATGCCGAGGCCGATCGCGGTGTGATTGCACCGGCAGCATGGATACGGCTTGATGCTGTATTCCGAAACACGCCAGGAGACACCGAGCTCGCGGGTGAGCACGTCCGTGTTCACTTCGCCCCGCTCGTACAACGCGAACAGGCCGGCGTTGCCTTCGAGCGTTCGCCGCGTGCCGGTGAGGCCCTCGGCTGCGAGTGCGGCGGCCGTCACTGCGTTGCGCGCGGCGAATCCGGCGCCCAGTCTCTTCGAGAGCACGCCGTCCCGCATGCTTTGCGCCGAGCCGCTCGTCTGGTGATAAGCGAGTCCGATCGCGTTCGCCAAACCTTGCGTATCGAGCTCGAGCAGGCGCCCGGCGGCAACGCTCGCCGCCAGCGTGCCGAACACCATCGTCGGATGCCAGCCTTTGCCGAGGCTGTTGTAACAGGCAAGCCCGAAACGGGCATGCAGCTCGGCGCCGATCGCGAAGGCGACGAGAAAATCACGCCCATTCACGCCGCCGATGTCCTCGGCGGTCGCGAGCAGTGTTGGCAGGACGACGCAGCTCGTGTGCACGCGCGCTGGATCGTGCTGATCGTCGAAATCCAGTGCGTGTGCGGCAGCGCCGTTCGCGAGCGCCGCAGACGGCGGCGTATAGCGGCGCTTGCCGACGAGACCGGTTGCGCTGCCGGAGCTTTCCCAGCGACTGAGGCGCGCGTTCAACTCGGCGATACCCGGCGCGTGACAGGCGCCGCCGATGACACCGAGCGTGTCCAGCAGCAACGCTTTGCTGGTCGCGACGACATCGGCAGGCAGCTGCTCGTAGCGCCACTCTGCGACAGCGGCACAAAGGTCAAGGCTGAGATCGTGATCGGCCATCGTCGGATTATAGACGCGGCTAAAGAATCGCCGCCGGACGTGCGCGGTAGAATCGAGGGACGGAGGGCCTACCCATGAACAAGCCGATCGAAAATGTAGCGCTCAGCGCTGCACGCAGCGAATTTCCGGCGCTCGAACGCTGGACGTACATGGACGTAGCCGGTCGCGGCGTCATCTCGCGGGCCGCGCGGGCGGCGATCGACGCATATCTCGACGATCGCATGCTGAACGGTGCGACGAGCAAGGAGGATCTCTTCGCGCTGGTCGAGCGCGCGCGCGGACGCTTCGCGGAGCTCATTGGCGCACGGGCCGGTGAGGTCACGTATACCAAGAACATTTCCGAAGGCCTGAACATGATTGCCGCGGCGGTTCATTGGCACCGCGGCGACAATGCCGTGCTCTGTCCGGAGCTCGAGCACCCCAACAACGTTTACCCGTGGCTCAATCTCCAGCGCTACGGCGTTGAAGCGCGCATGGTTGCGCCGAGAGATTCTCGTGTGCCCGTGGACGCAATGATCGAGCGCATCGACGCTCGTACGCGCGTGGTGACGGTCTCGACGGTTACGTTCGCTCCCGGATTCAGAACGGATGTGGAACGGCTCGGCGCGGTCTGCCGAGAGCGCGACGTGCTGCTGCTCGTCGATGCCGCGCAGTCGGTCGGCGTCTTGAGAACCGATGTGCATGCGTCAAAGATCGATGCGCTTGCCGTTTCGACGCAAAAAGGATTGCTGGGCCTTTACGGCATGGGCTTTCTCTACTGCCGGCGCGAATGGGCCGAACGTCTGCATCCGGCGTATCTCGCCCGTTTCGGCGTGGACCTCGGCGACGCGCACGAGGCGAGCATCGGCAGTTACGATTTCAAGCTGGCGGGTGGCGCGCGCCGCTTCGATCTCGGCAACTACAACTTTCTCGCAACTGCGGCCGTCGACACGTCGATCCGGCAGTTGCTGGACTGGGGTGCACCGAACATCGAGGGTCACGTAGTCTCACTGTCGCATGCGCTCGCACACGGCTTCCTCGAGCTCGGCCTGGCGGTGGCAGGCGGAGAGCCGGGGCCGCACCTCGCGAACATCGTCACGGTGGGCTCGATGAGCACCAATCACTACGGCACCGAGGACGAGCGCTACAACCGACTCTACGAGCATCTCGTCGCGAATCGCGTTAAGCTTTCGATCCGCCGCGGCATGCTGCGTTTCTCCATGCACGTGTACAACAACATGGACGACGTTGAGCGCGTGCTGGAGCTCACGCGGGAGTTTCTCGGGAAGTCGTAAGCGGCTCGCGCTTGCAATATGCAATACATCGAATCTCAGACCGGCAAGACGTATCCGGTCGATCAGCCACGATGGTGCGGTGATGACGGGGCGTATCTCAATCTCACCGAAGCACCGGGCCTGACCCGACAGCAGATCCAGCGCGATCGTTACGACGTCTGGCGTTACGCCGCGGCCATAGGTGTCGACGCCACGAATGTCGTCTCGATGGGCGAGGGATGGACGCCGCTCATCACCGGCGAATGGTCGGACGCGAAGACACTCTTCAAGCTCGAGTTCATGATGCCGACGGGTTCGTTCAAGGACCGCGGCATGACCGTGATGGTGAGCTATCTCAAGAGCCGCGGGCTCGATCGCGTGCTGGAAGATTCTTCGGGAAACGCGGGTGCATCTCTATCGGCCTACGCGGCCGCGGCGGGAATGCAGTGCCGCATACTCGTGCCCGAGACAGCGTCTTACCCGAAGATCGCGCAGATCGCCGCGTGCGGTGCGGACGTCGTGACGATCCGCGGTTCGCGACAGGACGTCGCGGACACCGCCGTGCGGATGAGCCGCGAGATCTTCTACGCGAGCCACAATTGGGTGCCTTTCTTTACCGAAGGCACCAAGACGCTTGCCTACGAGCTGTGGGAGCAGCTCAGCTTCCGCGCGCCGGACAACGTCGTGACGCCGCTCGGCTACGGCAGTAATGTCATGGGTTGCCTGCGTGGATTCGAAGAGCTCGTGCGGAACGGCGAAATCGATCGCATACCTCGAATATTCGGTGTGCAGGCCGAAAACTGCGCGCCGTACTACGCCGCTTACCGGGCCGGCAGCGAGAGTCTCGTGCCAACGGAGATCAAGCCGACGATTGCGGAAGGCATCGCGTCGTCGAAGCCGACGCGGGTCAAAGAGGTTCTGAGCGGCGTGCGCAAGAGCGGCGGCTCGATCGTCGCCGTCAGCGAGTCCGAAATCGTGGAGGCGCTCCGCGCGTTCGCACGCAAAGGTCTTTACGTCGAGCCGACCTCGGCATCCGCCGGCGCGGGTCTCACGCAACTGCTCGGCTCAGGTCAGATCCAGCGCAACGAAACCACGGTTCTCGTCTTGACCGGGACCGGACTCAAAGCGTCCGAGCGAATTGGAGAGCTGTTGGAGCTGCGTGCGCGGCTGGCATGAGCTGTGCGCGCACCGTTCGCCCTTCGACAGGCTCAGGGCGAACGGGAAAGGCGCGAGCGTTCGGCTCCGGCCGTTCGTGCTGAGCTCGTCGAAGCATGAACGGCCACTCAGCGCGAACCGCGCCGTAAAGCTATAACTCGACCACCACCTCGTCACCGGAGATCGTGAGCTTCGTTCCGAAAGGCTTGCTGCGGCTTTCGATCTCTTCCAGCGCGGCGGCTTCCCGCGACGGATCGCAGAAGTACGTCTCGTTCGCATCGTTGTGGCGAACCAGACGGAAGGCCGCTTCGGTCGTGCGGCCGTTATCGATGACCACACGCGCGAGCTCCCCCACCCAGTCGCCATGCATCCCGTGATGACCGGTGTGAAACGAGAAGCTTCCGAGGCCGTAAAAAATCGGTTTGCCGCGATAGATTTCGATCGGCAGTGAATAGTGAGGGCCGTGACCGATCACGACATCGGCTCCGGCGTCTATCGCCGCGTGCGCGATTTCTGTCATGTACCGTAGCACGTCCTGCTTGAGTCCCCAATGATGCGAAGCGACGACGATGTCTGCCCGCTCACGCAAGTTCTTGATGTCCTGGCGCAGTCGGCCAAGATAGGTTTGATCGGCCCAGGTGACGACTTCCGGCGCAACGCCCGGGCGGTTGATCGGGCCGATGTCGGTTGGCAGTCCCCGATGCGCTGGAACGCGATAAGCCGTCTCGCCCCGCATTGCCGCGACGCCGGGGCTGTTCTCGCCCGCCTCGTGATTCGTGGGCCAGTACACCGATGTGCGCTGAAGAAAGCCCACGCGGGCGCCCCTGGCCTGCACGATTGCCGGCTCGTGAGCGGCAGCGCTGTTCGCACCGCTGCCGGTGTGCGCTATGCCTGCACCGTCGAGGGCGCGGACGGAAGAGACGATTGCCTCGGCGCCGTAGTTGACGTTGTTGGCGGTCCCTACGGCATTGAAGCCGGCGACGCGCAGCGCGCTGGCGGCGGCGGGCGAGGCGTAGAAGCCTTCGTCGGTGCGCGAACGCTTGCCTGGCGCCTCGTAAAAACAGCATTCGAGATTGGCGAAGCGCACGTCCGCGCGCGCCAGGTAGTCTTTGACGCGCGCGAAAGGCGCCTGCGGGTCGCTGACGTTCATCAGATTGATGTCGCCAGTGAGCATTAGAGTCGTGGCCACCATGTCCTCCCGTAAGGTATGTTGCGGAACTGATCGGATATTAAGACCCGGCGCGGCCAGCGTCATCGCCTTTCGGTCGCGTGTATGCGCGACCGCATGTACTCAGGGCTTGACAGGGTTGTTGTGGAACGACAAGCTGATCGAGCCAGTCCAGATCGCGGAATGAAAACGCCGCGAACGAGGAGGAGCGATGTTCAAAAACATCCTGATCCCCACCGACGGCTCGGAGCAGTCGCAGCGTGCAGTGCGTTTCGGCATCGAGCTCGCGAAAGCACATGGTTCCCGGATCACCGGGATACACGTGATACCGGACTATCACCTGTTGATCGCGTACGAAGGCGCGTTCGACCCCGTTACCGAAGAGCGCATCGAAGAAGAGACCAAAGCGCGCGCCGATACGTATCTCAGCTTCATTCGCGAAGCTGCAGCGGCGGCGTCGATCCCATGCGCGACGGCCTGTGAGACGAGCGACCACCCGTACGAGGCGATCCTCCGCAGCTGCCAGAGTAATGGCTGCGATCTGATTCTGATGACCTCGCACGGCCGCAAGGGCCTCGCTGCCGTCCTGCTCGGCAGCGAAACGCGCAAGGTCCTGACCCACTCGCAAGTCCCGGTGCTTGTCGTGCGCTGACCGGTCGCGAGCCCTAAATTCGACTTAGATTTCCTTACTCGAAGCGTCACAAAATCTCTACTGCGGAGCAGCAGAAAAGGCTTGCGACAGGGAGGCCGCTTATGCATAATGGGTTCGTGTCGATGCTCTCCCAGAGCTAGACACACTCCTCCAAATCCTCCTCCTTTGGTGGAACCTTAGCGCAGCCCCTTCGGGTTGCGCTTTTTTTTTCGCGTCCCCACGAGGTTTCACCAGTAAGTCGGTTCGCCGACCTCGCACGCCTTCGTGTCTGCTGCGGAGCAACATAGACACGCTGCCTGAAACGTCGGCAGAGTTAGATCTATCAAACCGAGCGGTGATGTGAGTAAGGGCTAACACCACACCCCTGACAAAGGTGATAATCCGCATTTGATATACTTTGTCGCGCACCGCTCGACGTTCTCTCCAGCCGATATGTGCGCTGCGGATGCAGCCGATTCCTCGCGCAGATACAACGCGGTGCGACATCCCGACGCGTGCAAAGCCGGGCGCGGAATTGACTGCGGTCAAGGCCTCTTTGCCGGGCGCTGTGAGATTCTCCACACCGGCACGGCCTCTCATCGACGGTTTAGGCCAATAAATGAAGATTCACGAGTACCAGGCAAAAGAAATTCTCCGGAAGTTCGGCGTAGCAACGCCTCAGGGCTTCCCGTGTTTCACTGTCGACGAAGCGGTCCAAGCGGCTGACAAGCTGGGCGGTCCCGTTTGGGTGGTCAAGGCGCAAATCCATGCCGGCGGACGTGGCAAGGGTGGCGGCGTGAAGCTCGCCCGCTCGCGCGAAGAAGTGCGAAGTCTCGCCGGAAGCATCCTCGGCATGCAGTTGAAGACGCACCAGACCGGTCCGCAAGGCCAGAAGGTCCGCCGACTCCTCCTCGAGGAAGGCGCGGACATCAAGAAAGAGCTCTACGTCGGCATGGTCGTCGACCGCGGCTCGCAGCGCGTCGTTCTCATGGCATCCAGCGAAGGCGGGATGGATATCGAAGAAGTCGCCGCGAACACGCCCGAGAAAATTCACAAGGTGACGATCGATCCGTTGGCAGGTCTCACCGATCGTGACGCTGAAGACGTCGCGCGCAAGATCGGGGTTTCCGCGGATGCCGTGCCGCAAGCCCGCGATCTCCTGAAAGGGCTCTACCAGGCGTTCGATCGCACCGATGCCTCGCTCGCCGAAGTGAACCCGCTCATCGAGACCGGCGACGGCAAGGTGCTTGCGCTCGACGCGAAGATGAACTTCGACGACAACGCGCTCTTCCGCCACCCCGACATCGTCGCCCTGCGCGATCTCGACGAAGAAGATCCGGCGGAGATCGAAGCCTCGAAGTTCGACCTTTCGTACATACAGCTCGAAGGCAACATCGGTTGCCTCGTGAATGGCGCCGGGCTCGCGATGGCCACGATGGACATCATCAAGCTCTACGGCGGCAGTCCCGCGAACTTCCTCGACGTCGGCGGCGGCGCCTCGACCGAGAAGGTCACCGAGGCGTTCAAGATCATGCTGAGGAATCCCAATCTCAAGGGCATCCTCATCAACATCTTCGGTGGCATCATGAAATGCGACGTTATCGCGGCGGGCGTCGTCGAAGCGGCGCGCCAGGTGAGCCTCAAGGTGCCGCTCGTCGTGCGCCTCGAAGGCACCAATGTCGATCTCGGCAAGAAGATCCTCGCGGAGTCGGGCCTTCCCATCATCTCCGCTTCGAACATGGCCGATGCGGCAGAGAAAGTCGTAAAGGCGATTGCATGAGCATCCTGATCAACAAAGACACGCGGCTGATCACGCAGGGGATAACCGGCAAGACCGGCCAGTTCCACACTCACGCCGGCGTGGAGTACGCGAACGGCAAGCACTGTTACGTCGCAGGCGTAACGCCGAAAAAAGGCGGACAGAACTTCGAGGGCATCCCGATCTACGAGACGGTGAAGGAAGCGAAAGCCGCGACGGGCGCGACGGTGTCGGTGATTTACGTTCCGCCACCCTACGCAGCTGCCGCGATCGATGAAGCGGTCGACGCGGAGCTCGATCTCGTCATCTGCATCACCGACGGCATCCCGGTGCGCGACATGATCCGCACCAAGTACCGCATGCAGGGAAAGAAAACGCGTCTCATCGGCCCCAACTGCCCCGGTCTCATCACGCCTGACGAGCTCAAGATCGGCATCATGCCGGGACATATCCACCGCAAAGGTCCCATCGGTGTGGTATCGCGCTCCGGCACGCTGACGTACGAAGCGGTGGGCCAGCTCACGGCGCTCGGACTCGGACAATCATCGTGCGTCGGCATCGGCGGCGACCCCGTGAACGGCATGAAGCACATCGACGTCTTGAAGCTCTTGAACGACGATCCGCAGACCGAAGCTGTCGTGATGGTCGGCGAGATCGGCGGCACGGACGAAGAAGACGCGGCACGATGGGTCAAGGCCAACATGAAGAAGCCCGTCGTCGGCTTCATCGCCGGCGTTACAGCGCCTCCCGGAAAACGTATGGGCCATGCCGGCGCGATCATTTCGGGCGGCAAGGGCACCGCTGCGGAGAAGCTCGCAGTGATGGAAGAATGCGGCATCAAAGTGACGCGCAATCCCGCGGAGATGGGAAAGCTAATGAAGTCGGTGCTGAAGTAGAAGGGAAGAAGAACACCCGAGGAGAGAAGTTGGAAGGCGGCACCGTCAAACGCGGGAAAAAAGACAGAAGACCAGCGAAAGTCAAAGGCCGGTCTGTAGAGCCCCGAGCATTGGCAGAAGTTCAGGCGCTCCTCGGCGCTGCTCCGCGCGATCGCGAGCTCATGGTCGAGCACCTGCATAGGATCCAGGATCGCTACGGTTACATCTCAGCGCCTCACGTCGTCGCACTCGCGCGGGAGATGCGCCTTGCTCCGACTGAAGTCTACGAAGTCGCGACCTTCTACCATCACTTCGATGTGATCAAGGAGGGCATGACCGCTCCCCCGGTACTCACGGTGCGTGTGTGCGATTCGCTCTCGTGCGAGCTCGCGGGCGGCGCAGAAGTTTTTGCAGCGCTCAAGAAGGGTCTCGGCGATCGGGTACGCGTGCTGACCGCGCCGTGTGTCGGTCGTTGCGAGCAGGCGCCGGTCGCCGTGGTCGCGCGCAATCCCGTCCCGAATGCGACGGCGGAGAAGGTGCTGGCGCAAGTGAATGAGGGCAACACCGAATGCGCGACAAGTGATTACATCGACTATGCGCAATATCGCGCGGCCGGCGGTTATCGTCTCGCTGCTGAATGCGTGACGGGCACGCGCGACGTCGAAGCGATAATCGCCACGATGGAGAGCTCTGGCCTGCGTGGTCTCGGCGGCGCAGGCTTTCCCGCCGGCCGCAAGTGGCGCATCGTGCGCGCCGAGCCGGCGCCGCGGCTGATGGCCGTGAATATCGACGAAGGCGAGCCGGGCACGTTCAAGGATCGCTATTATCTCGAGCGCGATCCTCATCGTTTTCTCGAAGGTGTACTGATCGCCGCGTGGGCGGTGCAGATCGCGGACGTCTACATCTATCTTCGCGACGAATACGCCGGCTGCCGCGCAATTCTCGAACGCGAGCTGAAGGCGCTCACGTCCGATCCGCCTTGCGAGCTTCCGCGGATCTTTCTCCGGCGCGGCGCCGGCGCATACATCTGCGGCGAAGAGTCCGCGATGATCGAATCGATCGAAGGCAAGCGCGGCATGCCGCGGCTTCGTCCGCCTTACGTCGCGCAGGTCGGCCTGTTCGGACGGCCGACGCTCGAGCACAACATGGAAACGCTCCACTGGGTGCGCGAGATCGTTGAAAAAGGCGCCGACTGGTTCGCGTCGCACGGCCGCAACGGCCGCAAAGGCCTGCGCTCGTTTTCAGTTTCGGGCCGCGTGAAAAAACCGGGCGTGCATATCGCCCCTGCCGGCATCACGGTGAAAGAGCTGATCGACGAATACTGCGGCGGCATGCTCGACGGACATCGGTTCTATGCATATCTGCCCGGCGGCGCGTCCGGCGGAATACTCCCGGCGAGCCTCGGCGACGTGCCGCTCGACTTCGACACCCTGCAGACGCACGGGTGCTTCATCGGTTCCGCGGCGGTGATCGTGCTGTCGGATAAAGACAAAGCAGTGACGGCCGCCCGCAACGTCATGAAATTCTTCGCTGACGAGTCGTGCGGCCAGTGCACGCCCTGTCGCGTAGGCACGGCGAAGGCCCTTGGCTTGATGGCTGAACGGCAATGGGACGCGCCGCTGCTCGAGGAGCTCTCGGCGGCAATGGCCGATGCTTCGATCTGCGGCCTCGGGCAGGCGGCGCCGAACCCGATTCGCTGTGTGATGAAGTATTTTCCGGAAGAGATCAAATGACTGCGATCACGACGAAAGAGCTCGAAGCGATGCGGATCGCTTTCAAGCTGAACGGCAACGACGTCGTCGCGGACGGTAACGAGACGATCATTCAGGCGGCAAAGCGCCACGGCATCGAGATCCCACATCTCTGCTACAAGGAAGGCATGCGCCCCGACGGTAACTGCCGCGCGTGCATGGTCGAAGTGAAGGGCGAGCGTGTGCTCGCTGCATCATGCTGCCGCAAGCCCGCGCCTGGAATGGAAGTCACCACCAATAGTCCGCGAGCGCTTCATTCGCAGAAGATGGTGGTCGAGCTTCTGCTGTCCGACATGCCCGAGAAGCGGCACACCCTCGAGTCTGAGCTCGATCAGTGGGCGAGCGCGCTCGACGTCGGCAAGCCGCGCTTCGCGCCGCGGCACAATCCGTCGCCCGATCTGTCGCACTATGCGATCGCGGTGAACCTCGATTCGTGTATCCAGTGCACGCGCTGCGTGAGAGCGTGCCGCGAGGAGCAGGTGAACGACGTCATCGGCTACGCTTATCGCGGGGAGCATTCGAAGATCGTCTTCGATTTGGACGATGCGATGGGCGGATCGACATGCGTCGCGTGCGGCGAATGTGTGCAGGCGTGCCCCACGGGCGCGCTCATGCCGGCGCGTGAAGTGGGGCTCGTCAAACCCGATAAGCAGGTGCATTCGGTCTGCCCGTATTGCGGCGTCGGGTGCCAGATTACCTACAACATCAAGGACGACAGGATCCTGCACGTCGAGGGCCGCGACGGCCCTTCGAATCACGGACGACTCTGCGTGAAGGGCCGTTACGGTTTCGATTACGTCCATCACAGGCAACGGCTCACGAAACCGCTCATCCGTAAGCCGGGCGTCCCGAAGCATCCCGACTTGACGATGGATCCCGCGAATCCGCTCGAGTACTTCCGTGAAGCGACGTGGGGCGAAGCGCTCGATCTCGCGGCCGGAAAATTGAAGGAGTTGCGCGATCGCCTCGGGCCACAGGCGCTCGCGGGTTTCGGCTCGGCGAAGGGCACGAACGAAGAGGCTTATCTCTTCCAGAAGCTCGTGCGCACGGGTTTCGGCTCGAACAACGTCGATCATTGCACGCGCCTCTGTCATGCATCGAGCGTCGCGGCGCTGCTGGAAGGAATCGGTTCGGGCGCGGTGTCGAACCAGGTGAACGACGTCATGCGTGCCGAAGTGATTTTCCTCATCGGCGCGAATCCGATCTCGAATCATCCCGTCGCCGCGACCTGGATCAAGAATGCCGCCAAGAACGGCGCAACGCTGATCTACGCCGATCCGCGGCGCTCCGAGCTAGCGCGCCACGCCGCCCACATGCTTCAGTTCAAGCCCGACACCGACGTCGCGCTACTGAACGCGATGATGCACGTGATCGTGCAGGAGGGGCTCGTCAACGAGCGCTTCATACAGGACCGCACGTCCGGTTACGAAGAGCTCAAGAAAAACGTGGCGGGCTACAGCCCCGAAGCGATGGCGCCCGTGTGCGGCATCCCGGCTGAGAAGATTCGCGAAGTCGCGCGGCTTTTCGCGACTTCGAAAGGTTCGATGATCCTCTGGGGCATGGGCATCTCGCAGCACGTGCACGGCACGGACAACGCACGCTGTCTCATCGCGCTGTGCCTCATGACGGGCCAGGTCGGCCGTCCCGGAACGGGACTGCACCCGTTGCGCGGCCAGAACAACGTGCAGGGCGCATCCGACTCCGGCTTGATCCCGATGATGCTTCCCGATTATCAGCGGGTGGACAACGACACCGCGCGAGCGCGATTCGAGAAGCTCTGGGGCATGCCGCTCGACTCCAAACCCGGCCTCACGGTTGTCGAGATCATCCACGAGATCCTGGAAGGCAAGCTTCGCGGGATGTACATCATGGGCGAGAATCCCGCGATGTCCGACCCGGACGCGCATCACGCGCGCGAAGCGCTGGCGAAGCTCGACTGGCTCGTGATGCAGGAGATCTTCCTCACAGAGACGTGCTATCACGCGGACGTGATCCTTCCCGCGACGGCGTGGCCGGAGAAAGACGGCACGGTCACGAATACCGACCGCATGGTGCAGATCGGACGTAAAGCGCTCGATGCGCCGGGTGAGGCGAAGCCGGATCTCTGGATCATTCAGGAGATCGCGCGGCGCCTGGGCCTCGACTGGAATTACAACGGTGCCGCCGACGTTTTCAGCGAGATGCGACAAGCGATGCCGTCGATTGCCGGGATCACCTGGGAACGTCTCGAGGCTCAAAGTTCGGTCACCTATCCGTGCGAGAAGGAAGGCGATCCAGGCGAACCGGTCGTATTTACGGCCCGGTTTCCCACAGCGAGCGGGCGTGCGAAGTTCGTCCCGGCCGATATCATTCCGGCGGCCGAACGCCCCGACGCCGAGTTCCCGTTCGTGCTCATCACCGGCCGACAACTCGAGCACTGGCATACGGGCGCCATGACGCGACGTGCCAGCGTTCTGGACGCGATCGAGCCGGATCCCACCGCGCTCGTCCATCCCCTCGACCTCGATGCGATCGGCGTGCAGCCGGGCGACGTCATCACGGTGGAATCGCGGCGGGGAATCGTTTCGCTGTACGCGCGAGCGGACGATGGGACGCCGCGCGGCTCGGTGTTCATTCCATTCTGTTTCTACGAGGCGGCGGCGAACCTGCTTACGAACCCGGCGCTTGACCCGTTCGGCAAAATTCCGGAGTTCAAGTACTGCGCGGTGAAGGTGATGCGAGGAGGCGAGCTCACGCCGCGCTCGAGTTATGGCGGAGGACAGGCGCTCGCCGAGCTCGAGAAGGTCCAATAAAAAGGGGTCTGACCCCATTTTCAACAAGGAATCGATCGATGCCGTTATCCGATATCGAAATCGCGCAGCAGGCGAAAATGCAGCGTGCGACGGAGCTCGCCGCAAAGTTGGGCATACCCGAAGACGCGATCGAGCCGTATGGCCACTACAAGGCCAAGGTATCGCTCGATTACGTCGACAGCCTGCAGGGTCGCAAAGACGGCAAGCTGGTGCTCGTCACGGCGATCAGCCCCACGCCGGCGGGTGAAGGCAAGACGACGACGACAGTCGGCGTCGGCGATGCGCTGAACCGTATCGGCAAGAAAGCGGTCATCTGCCTGCGCGAGCCTTCACTCGGCCCCGTTTTCGGCATGAAGGGCGGCGCCGCGGGCGGCGGCTACGCGCAAGTCGTGCCGATGGAAGACATCAATCTGCATTTCACGGGTGACTTCAACGCGATCGCGCTCGCGAACAATTTGCTTGCGGCGGCGATCGACAATCACATCCATCACGGGAACGAGCTCGGCATCGACGTCCGGCGTATCGCGTGGAAACGCGTGGTCGACATGAACGACCGTGCGCTGCGCGAGGTCGTCTGTTCGCTGGGCGGCCCCGGTAACGGCTATCCGCGCCAGGACGGCTTCGACATCGTCGTCGCGAGCGAAGTCATGGCGATCTTCTGTCTTTCGACTTCGCTCAAAGACCTCAAGACCCGTCTCGGCAACATCGTGATCGGCTACACGCGCGAACAGAAGCCCGTGCTCGCGAAGGACCTGAAAGTGCACGGCGCGATGACCGTGCTGCTCAAGGACGCGCTGAAGCCCAATCTCGTGCAGACGCTCGAAAACAATCCCGCGTTCATACACGGCGGGCCATTTGCGAACATCGCGCATGGGTGCAATTCGGTCATCGCGACGAAGACCGCGCTCAAGCTCGCGGACTACGTCGTGACCGAAGCTGGATTTGGCGCCGACCTCGGTGCCGAGAAGTTCATCGACATCAAATGCCGGAAGTCTGGACTGCGGCCCGACGCCGTGGTCATCGTTGCCACGATGCGCGCGCTGAAGTATCACGGCGGTGTCGACGTGAAGGAAGTGAACAAGGAAAACCTCACGGCACTCGAGAAGGGGCTCGCCAATCTCGAACGGCACGTGAACAACGTGCGCAATCAGTACGGGCTGCCCTGCGTCGTCTCGATCAATCGCTTCACTTTCGACACCGACGCCGAGATCGAGCTCGTGAAGAAGAAGATGGCGCCGCACGGTGTCCCTGTGCTGCTTGCCACGCATTGGGCCGACGGCGGCAAAGGTGCCGCCGACGTTGCGAGAACCGTCGTCGAGCTCGTGGAAAAAGGCGAGAACCGGTTCAAGTTCGTCTATGAAGACGATTTGACGCTCTGGGACAAGATCAAGACGATCGCAACGAAGATCTACGGCGCGAGCGACATAACGGCGGACGCGAAAGTGCGCGGCCAGATCAGGCGGCTGCAGGACGAGGGTTACGGCCGATATCCGGTCTGCGTCGCGAAAACGCAGTATTCGTTTTCTACCGATGCGGCTCTACGCGGCGCGCCGTCCGGCCATGTCGTCAACATCCGGGAAGTGCGCCTTGCGGCCGGCGCGGAGTTCGTCGTGATGGTCTGCGGCGATATCATGACGATGCCGGGTCTGCCGAAGGTCCCGTCCGCCGAAAGGATCGACCTGACGGAAGACGGGAAGGTCATCGGGTTGTTCTGACAGCTGCCGAGCCGCCGGGACCGCCATTCGGCGCTGCAACGGTTCATTACTTGCTGAGTGGTGCCGCATGGAATGGCTGACCGACCCCGAAGCATGGATCGCACTTCTCACGCTGACTACGCTCGAGATCGTGCTGGGGATCGACAACATCATCTTTATCTCGATCCTGGTCGGCCGGCTGCCCGAGAACCAGCGGCAGCGTGGCCGTATTCTCGGTCTCGGTTTTGCCATGCTGACGAGAATCGCTCTGCTTTTCTCGCTCACGTGGCTCATGACGCTCCAGGAGCCGATTCTCAAAGTCACGGACCGTGACCTCTCGCTTAGGGATTTCATCCTGATCGGCGGTGGGCTTTTCCTGCTCTGGAAAAGCGTTCACGAGATACACGGATCGCTCGAAGGCGAAGAACACGATCAGCAACCCGCGATCGCCGCGTCCTCATTCGCGGGCATCATCGTCCAGATCGCGATCATCGACATCGTGTTCTCTCTCGATTCGGTAATCACCGCAGTCGGCATGGTCGATCATCTGGCGATCATGGTGCTCGCGATCGTCGCGGCCGTGGGCGTGATGATGTTTGCGTCCCGACCGATCGGCGATTTCGTGGAACGGCATCCCACGGTCAAGATGCTCGCGCTCAGCTTCCTTACGCTCATCGGCGTGGCGCTCATCGCGGAAGGCTGGCATTTCCATATACCCAAGGGCTACATCTATTTCGCGATGGCGTTCTCGGTTGCCGTGGAGATGCTCAACCTTCGAGTGCGTGCGAAGCGCGCGCAGGCGCTGAAGCTCCGGCGCAGCGCGCCGAGATAGCGCAACTCGCGCTAAACGGCGACTTGCGTTCGCAGCTCGACGACCCTGTCCGGCGGCAAAGACAGGTAGTCGGCGATCGTCGGAGAGTTCGCGAGCATCCACATGAAAAGACGCCGGCGCCATCCGAAGAAGCGCCGTGGTTTCGTAATGGAGACGATTTCCGCCTTGCTCGTGAAGAACGATGCGCTTTGCGCGTCGATATGGAGCCCGCGTTTCGCTGCAAGCTCCAGAATGCGGTCGATACTCGGATCTTCCCTGAAACCGAACTTCGCATTCACCCGCCACAAGCCGCCTTCGGAGCGGTCGATGTCGAGGCGCTCGGAGTCATCGACGAAGGGCGCGTCCACGAACTCGATGCTGACGAAGACGCACCGCTCGTGCAGCACCATGTTGTGCTTCAAGTTGTGCAGGAAAGCGCTCGGATAGCCGGCTCGACGCGAGCTGAAGAAGACGCCGGTGCGCGGCACTTTTACTGCAGCATCGAGGCCCACTCTAATCGTCTCCGGTCGCGCTTCAGGCTGCACTTGCTTGCGCGCCTGCAGAAGCTCGACACCACGCCGCCACGTACTGAGCACGGCGAAGAGTATCGAGCCGAGCACGAGCGGAAACCAGCCACCGGCGGCAATCTTCGTGAGATTCGAGGAGAGGAACAGCGCTTCGATCAGGAGAAATACGACGGCGAGGAGCAGTGCGAAATAGCGCGCGTGACCGGGCCGTGACATCACGACGACGATCAGCATCAGCGTGCTGATGATCATGTCGCCGTTTACCGCTATGCCGTACGCGCCTGCGAGCGCGCTGGAGGATTGGAAGCCGAGCACGAGCGAGATCACGCCGAGCAGCATCAGCCAGTTCACGAGCGGAACATAGATCTGCCCCTGCGCCGATTCCGACGTATGGCGCACGCGCAGCCGCGGCAGGAAGTTCAGTCGCGATGCCTGCTGCGTGACCGAATAGGCCGCCGAGATCGTTGCCTGCGAAGCGATGATCGTCGCGCACGTGGCCAGTACCACCAGGGGAAGACGCAAGGCTTCAGGCGCGAGTAGATAGAACGGACTCGCTGCTGCGCCGGCGTCTCTCAATACGAGTGCGCCCTGCCCGAAGTAATTCAGCATGAGCGCCGGAAACGCGAGCCCGTACCACGCAAATCTGATCGGGATTTTGCCGAAGTGTCCCATATCGGCATACAGCGCTTCAGCTCCGGTCAGACAGAGGAACACGGCGCCGAGCGCGAGCATCGCAAGCGCCGGCCGCGCGGCTGCGAAGCCGATCGCGTGTGCCGGGCTGAGCGCGGTGAGGACCGAGGGCGTCTCGAGAATGCTGCGCACGCCGAGCAGCGCGATGGTGATGAACCAGATCACCATGACAGGTCCGAATACACGGCCGACCCGTGCGGTCCCGTGGCTCTGGAGCATGAAAAGCGCTGTCAGCAGCGCGATGGCGAGCGGCACGACGAAGTCGTTGAAACGCGGACTCACCACCTCCAGCCCTTCGACGGCTGACAGAACTGAAATCGCCGGCGTGATGAGGGCGTCACCGTAGAAGAGCGATGCCGCGAATGCACCCATCATCGTGATCACGGTCGCCAGCCGGTAACGGTGCTGAACCGCACGCTGCGCGAACGTCAGCAGGACGAGCGAGCCCCCTTCTCCCTTGTGATCGAAACGCAGCAGGAACGTGACGTACTTGACCGAGACGACGAGCGTGACGGCCCAGAACATGAGCGAAAGCACGGCCAGCACGTTCTCGGGCGAGAGCGGTAGCGCGTGGGTGCCCGCGAACGCTTCCTTGAACGCGTAGAGGGGGCTCGTCCCGATGTCGCCATAGACGACACCCAGTGCGGCGATCGTGAGGGCCGCAGTCGACGGCGCGCGGCCTGATGTAGATGCGCTCAAGATATGCCGCTGCCCGACGCTCCGGAGTCAATAGCAGGACGTGCCAAGGCAACGGGTGTACCCATGATGGTCCGTGTTGACGCAAATGAAAGCGGCATGTTAAAGCCTGCTGGCGCTTATTACGTCAGACTTTGCAAATGAAAGTGCTCGTGCCGATCGATGGCTCGTCGCCCTGCAAGCGCGCGATTCGTCATGTTTTGCAGCTCGGGCAGGGGCATGACCCCATCGAGCTTCATCTCCTGAACGTACAGGAGCCTGCCGATGCGCCACAGCTCATGCGATTCCGCAAGACGGAGGAGATCGAGCAAGCCCAGCTCGAGCACGGTGCGTCCGTGCTGGCATTCGCGAAGCGTCAGCTGGACCGAGCCGGCCTGGAATACGAGGCTCACGTGCTCATCGGCGAGCCCGCCGAGAAAATCGCGGAATTCGCGAAGAAGGGACGCTTCGACAAGATCATCATGGGGACGCACGGGCGTGGGGGAATCACGGGCCTCCTGATGGGCTCGGTCGCAACGAAGGTCCTGCACCTCGCGAGCGTTCCCGTGACGTTGGTCAAGTGACGCGCAGAGCGGCACTCGCTGCCGCGCTGGCGATCGGATCGTGGCTGCCTCTGTCGGCGTGCGGTGCCGGGCCCGTTTCATCGCCCGAATTATTCGGCATTCCTTTTGACTTTGTCATATTCGCAGCCATATTGCTCGGCGTCGCCCTGTTCCACCATCACACGCTCGCGGTCGCCCTCGTCGGACTCTCCCTGCTCGTCAGTTACAAGCTGATGTTCACAGGCTTCAAACCCGGGCCCGGTTGGCACGGATTGACGGAGCACCTGCTGGACGAGTCGGTAATCCTCATCAATCTGCTCGGACTTCTCCTCGGGTTTTCGCTACTCGCGAAGCACTTCGAGGACAGCGGCATTCCGGCGGCGCTCCCGCGCTTCCTCCCTCACGACTGGAGAGGCGCCTTCCTGCTGCTCGTCATGATCTTCGTCCTGTCGAGCTTCCTCGACAATATCGCAGCAGCGATGATCGGCGGCGCGATCGCACTGACGGTGTTCCGCAAGAAGGTGCACATCGGGTATCTGGCCGCAATTGTCGCAGCATCGAACGCCGGAGGCTCTGGCAGCGTTGTCGGCGATACGACGACGACGATGATGTGGATAGACGGCGTGCCCGCCGGAAGCGTGCTGCATGCGTACGTCGCCGCAGGCGTCGCAGTAGTCCTCTTCGGCATTCCGGCGGCGATTCAGCAGCAGCGCTATTCGCCGGTATCGAAGAATCTCGATAGCGAACAGCGGATCGATTGGGCGCGAGTAGTGATCGTCGCTTTCATACTGGGTGCGGCAATCGTCGCGAACGTCATCGTGAATCTCCGGTTCAGCCACCTTTCCGACAGCTTTCCATTCATCGGGGCTGCGGTTTGGGTGGCGCTCCTCGTGAGCGCGCCTTTGCGGCGGCCGGACTGGGCGTTGTTGCCCGGCGCATTCGTGGGCAGTGTGTTCCTGCTTTCACTCATCGTTTGCGCGTCACTGATGCCGGTGGAAACACTGCCTGCCGCATCCTGGCAGACGGCGTTCGGACTCGGCTTCGTTTCGTCCGTATTCGACAACATTCCGCTCACCGCGCTTGCCCTGAAACAGGGTGGATATGACTGGGGCTTTCTCGCATACGCCGTCGGTTTCGGCGGATCGATGATCTGGTTCGGATCGTCCGCGGGCGTCGCGCTCTCGAACATGTTCCCGGAGGCGAAATCCGTCGTGCGCTGGCTGCGGCACGGATGGCACGTCGCGCTCGCGTACGTCGTGGGATTTTTCATCATGCTTGTGATGCTCGGATGGGACCCCGCGGAGCCCCACCGTGGTGTGGCTCTCGAAACGGCGCGCTACTGCTCTACCTCGTTTGACGCACCGGCACGCGCATGTTAAAAAACGAGCGCTTTCAGTTGCAGGTCATGAAAGCCCTCCAAAGGGGAGTAGCTACGGCGGCACCTGGTTCCTGAGGTCGCCGCTGCGGCAAGGCCGTCACCACGGGACGTCGTTTCGACTCCCCGGTCTTGCCGGCAGCCTCGAGCGTTGCACGCGAGACCTTTGCCGAAACGGCGAGCTTACGAGCTTGTCGTAAGACGTGAAGGCGCTACGCGTCCGTGACGCTGCGTGGCGCTTCCGAGAACGCGTCACAGACATAAAGCAGAGCGAGGAGGATCCATGGCGGGCTGTCGCGCTGCGCGTGATGCGCGTCGCAACGAATCCACGTGGTCGACTGAGCAGTCGGGTATGATTATCGGCTCCCGCAGTCCCGCTCGATATCTCTTTTCCACTCTTCATCAAAGGATGTCGGTTCATGGCTGAGTTCATGACTGAGATAATGAGCCCGGAATTCTGGACGGGGTTGATCACGATCATCTGGGTCAACGTCATCCTGTCCGGGGACAATGCGGTGGTGATAGCCCTGGCGGCACGTTCGCTCCCGCCAGCCCAGCAGAAAAGGGCGGTGGCGTGGGGCGCGGGCGCCGCCGTGGTGCTGCGGATCATCCTCACGCTCGCCGCTGTCGAGCTTCTGAAGCTTCCCTATCTGAAACTGATCGGTGCGGTGCTGCTCTTCTGGATCGCGATAAAGCTCCTCGTGCCGGAGGATGACGGTGGCGACGACATTCAGTCCAGCTCGAACATGCTGACCGCGATCAAGACCATCCTCATCGCCGATCTCGTGATGAGCCTCGACAATGTGATCGGGGTCGCTGCCGCAGCGAAGGGCAGCACGTTGCTGCTTTTTCTCGGCCTCGGAATCAGCATTCCCCTGGTTATTTTCGGAGCCACGGTGCTGATGCGCCTCATGGAGCGCTGGCCGATCATCATCACGCTCGGCGCGGCGATCCTCGGCTGGGTCTCGGGAGAGATGGTGATCACGGATCCGGTGCTCATACATTGGATCGACGAGCGCGCGGACTTCCTGCACTGGGTCGCGCCCATCGCCGGGGCGCTCTTCGTTGTCATCGTCGGCAAGTGGCTCGCCGCTCGCGCGGCGAAAGAGCAGGGCATCATCGATCTCGCAGGCCGAGAGCCCAAGGCCTGATTCTCAGCGAGTGAACAAAGGAGTATCGGGATGTTGAAGTTCCTGGTGCCGGTGGATGGATCCGAATCGTCCAGTCGTACGATCGACCACGTTCTGAAGCGGCTCGGCTGGTGTAAGGAAGGCGTCGAGGTGCACTTGTTGAACGTGCAACGTCCCGTACCCGGCGGCAGCGCCGTGGCCTCGCACATCGGTCACGAGGCGCTGCGACAGTATCACCACGACGAGGGTATGAAAGCGCTCGGACCGTCGATGCGAAAGCTCGAGGCCGCGGGCATTCAGTACGTCCATCACATCTCTGTCGGCGAACCTGCCGAAGTGATCATACAGTTCGCGAAGCAGATGCAGCCTGACGAAATCATCATGGGCACTCGCGGGCTTGGCGCGCCCGCAAGCCTGCTGCTCGGATCCGTCGCGAGCAAAGTAATCCAGCTCGCCGACCGACCCGTTCTGCTCGTCAAATAGCGGAGCTTCGCGAGCGCCGCGGGGCGCGCGAGCCGTTGCGCTGCGGCGCAGCGCGTCTTCATGACGTCGTGCCCTGTGTCCGGACTTCGGTGCTGTCGGGAGATGCACTACGCGAACGCCCGATCGCCGACTCAACCGTTTGCGGTCCACTGCGTTAAGCCGGAACCCTGGTGTTATTTCTTGGGAATTGACCCGGGTCAATTCGTTTTTCCAGACCCTGGTCGAAGATAGTTCTCGCCGAGGAGGGCGGGCCAGCGGCGGCACGAGCCGTCGGAATGCAGAGCCTGCCGGCAGTGTTCAATTACGAGAGGAGTGATATGCATACTCAGCACTCGCGCGCGCGTGGCTTCCTGCCATTGTTCGCCGTATTTGCGTTTCTTTCGTGCGGTTCGGCGACAGCTGCATCTGCAAGCTGGGAGCCCACCAAGCCCGTCGAATTCGTCATCCCGGCAGGTACCGGCGGAGGCGCGGATCAGATGGCCCGCCTGCTTCAGGGCATCGTGGTGAAGCACCATCTCATGAAGCAGTCGCTCATTCCGATCAACAAGGCTGGCGGAGCGGGCGCCGAGGGGTTCCTGGACGTGAAGAACTCCAAAGGCGATGCCCACAAGGTCGTCATCACGCTGTCCAATCTTTTCACGACACCGCTCGCGACGGGTGTTCCATTCAACTGGAAGGACCTCACGCCGGTCGCGATGCTTGCACTGGATCAGTTCGTGCTGTGGGTGAACGCCGATTCGCCGTATCAGACGGCCAAGGACTATATCGAAGCCGCTAGGAAGGCCGGACCCGGCAAGTTCAAGATGGCGGGTACGGGTTCGAAACAGGAAGACCAGATCATCACTGTTTCGCTCGAGAAGGCGACCGGCGTGAAGTTCACGTACATACCTTTCAAAGGCGGTGGTGACGTCGCGACGCAACTCGTCGGCAACCACGTGAATTCGACGGTCAACAATCCGATCGAAGCGGTGGCGCAGTGGCGCGCGGGCAAACTGCGTCCGCTTTGCGTATTCGACGATACGCGTATGCCGTACAAGGCGAAGGTGACGCAGAAGATGTCGTGGAGCGACATTCCGACGTGCAAGGAAGCCGGTGTCCCGACCGACTATCTCATGCTGCGCGGCATCTTCATGCCCGGCGCCGTTCCGCAGAATGTCGTCGACTTCTACGTCGATCTCTTCAGGAAAGTGCGCGAGACCCCCGAGTGGAAGAAGTTCATGGAGGACGGCGCTTTCAACCAGACATTCATGAGCGGCAAGGAGTTCGTGGACTGGGTGGCAAAGGCCGAACAGCAACACGTAAGTCTCATGAAGGAAGCGGGCTTTCTCGCGAAGCAGTAGAGCTCGATGAGTGAACGTCGGCAGCCTCTTGATATGCGCACGGCCGGGATGCGCACCCGCACGATGGAAATCGTCGTCGCCATCGTTCTTTTCACGCTGGGTGCGCTCGTCGTATACGACAGCCTTCGTCTGGGTGCGCGCTGGGGCTCCGACGGTCCCGAGGCCGGTTACTTTCCGTTCTACGTAGGGCTGCTGATCTGCCTCTCGACGATCGCGATCCTCGCTCAGGCGATCTTCGGGCGACGGGACAAGCGCGACGAGATCTTCGTGGAATGGAAGCCGCTGCGGCAAGTGCTTGCCGTACTCGTGCCCGCGATCGTCTATGTCGCCGCGATTCAGCTGATCGGGCTCTACTTAGCCTCGGCCTGTTACATCGCAGCTTTCATGATCTGGCTGGGCCGTTACAGCTGGTTGCGAAGCGTGCTCGTCGGCGTGTTCGTGAGCGCGCTCGCATTCGTCACATTCGAGATCTGGTTCCAGGTGCCGCTTTACAAAGGCGCGTTCAACCCGCTCGCGTTTCTCGGATACTGATCGCGGGAGACAGGGGAAGCAGTTGGGAGACATCGGGGCACTGTTTCACGGCTTTGCCGTCGCGCTGACGCCGTTCAATCTTCTGCTCATGTTCATCGGCGTGAGCCTGGGCGTCATCATCGGCGTGCTTCCCGGGCTGGGCGGCGCGAACGGCATCGCCATTCTCCTGCCGCTCACGTTCACGATGCCGCCCACGTCCGCGATCATCATGCTCTCCTGCATCTATTGGGGCGCACTCTTTGGCGGTGCGATCACATCGATACTGTTCAACATCCCCGGCGAGCCATGGTCGGTTGCAACCACGTTCGATGGCTATCCGATGGCGCAACAGGGACGCGCGGGTGAAGCGCTGACAGGCGCTTTCACGTCTTCTTTCGTCGGTGCGTTGGTGGCGGTCATCATGATCACCTTCCTCGCGCCGCTCGTTGCGCGCTTCGCGCTTCAGTTCGGCCCGCCCGAGTTCTTCGCGGTGTACTTCCTCACCTTCTGCAGCTTCATCGGGATGGGCAAGGAGCCGCCATTCAAGATCCTCGCGGCGATGATGATCGGTTTCGCGCTCGCCGCCGTCGGCATCGATACCGTGACCGGCCAGCTGCGACTCATCTTCGGCTTTACCGAGCTCATGCGAGGTTTCGATTTTCTGATTGCCGTCATCGGGCTTTTCGGGATCGGCGAAATCCTGTTGTCGATGGAGGAAGGTCTTTCGTTCGCCGGACGCTCGGCATCGATCAACACGAAGGTCGTGCTGCAGACCTGGGCCAAACTGCCGCGCTATTGGGCGACCTCGCTCCGCAGTTGTGTCATCGGCTGCTGGATGGGCATCACGCCTGGCGGAGCGACGCCCGCGTCTTTCATGTCGTATGGCGTGGCGAAACGCGTTTCATCGAGCGGACAGAAGTTCGGGACGGGAGAGCTCGAAGGTGTCGTCGCGCCGGAGACTGCTGCCCATGCGGCGGGCACGTCCGCGCTGCTGCCGATGCTTTCGCTGGGCATCCCCGGCTCACCGACGGCGGCGGTGCTCCTCGGCGGCTTGCTGATCTGGGGGCTTCAGCCGGGTCCGCTGCTCTTCGTCGAGCAGAAAGATTTCGTGTGGGGTCTCATCGCGAGCATGTACCTCGGCAACATCTCCGGGCTCATCATCGTGCTCACGTGCGTGCCGCTTTTCGCCGCGATATTGCGCATTCCGTTCTCCATCATCGCGCCAGTGATCGTCGTCATCTGCGCTATCGGCGCATACACCGTGCACAACGCGATGTTCGACATCTGGTTGATGCTGCTTTTCGGGCTCGCAGGCTACTTGCTGAAGAAGCTCAACTATCCGCTTGCGCCGCTCGTCCTCGCGCTCGTGCTGGGCGACCGCGCGGAAGACGCTTTCCGGCAGTCGATGCTGATCGCACAAGGGGACTTGCGCATCTTCTTCTCGAACTGGCTCGTCGGCAGCATCATCACGCTCGCGCTGCTGCTCCTTTTCTGGCCGATGTTCAGCCGCTGGCGGGCTCGCATGCGAAAGCCGGCGGCGACGGTGCCTCCGCGAGCCTCGCGTGCTCGGACGTGAGTTCTTGCGTTACCAAATTCCGTTCGCCCTGAGCGCCCGTTCCATGCTTCGACTGCGTGCCAGCGGCACGCTCAGCGCGAACGGGCACGGTCGAAGGGTCGCGGGGACCCCGCCTCTTCGAGGCCCCCACTCACCAGAGCACGGGAGGTTCTAGATCTTTCCTCTGCGCTTCAACCGCGACAGCGTTTCGGGCGATAGATTGAGGTAAGAGGCGAGCTCTTTCTTCGGCAGCCGCTCCGTAAGATCCTGGTGTTTGCGCATGAACCGCAGCACGCGGCCGCTCGCGTCGAGGAGATGAAGCGTGATCGTGTGTGCCATCACCTCGCTCATGAGCTTCATGATCTCGAGGTCGAACGCGCTCTTTATGCCTGGGTGCCGTTCGAGGAAGCTCACCCACTGTTCCATCGACAGCTTGGCCGCCCGCACGCGAGTCACCGTGCGTATCGAATAAGGGATCGGCGTCTTCAGTCGCCAGGCCGCGTAGCTGGTATCGATGTCGGTTTCCGCGGCAAAGCGCAGGATCATTTCCTTGCCTTCGGCGTTGGAGACAACGCGCTTCAGGATGCCGTCGAGGATGAAGTACTGCTCCATCGAGTGATCGCCCTGGTGCTCGAGCGTGTCGCCCTTCGGGTAATCCTCGACGTCGAGCAGCGGCTCGAGCTCCTCCCACTCAAGCGCGCTGAGGTGCCGCAGCGCGAGATTCTGCCGCAGCTGCACGCGAATGATCTTAGCCTCGGGATGGAGTGGGAGCAGGGGCATGTGAGCGACCGCCGCAAGGGCCACCCGCGGCCGGATGACAGTATAGCGAAAATCAGTGCGTTACCCAGGCGCGGCGGCGCGCCGGCACGAGCGATCGGCCACTGCGGCCGGTGCGAATCTTGACCGCGGTCAAGGGCCCCTGCACACCCCGCCGCCTATCATAGGTGCCGGTAAATCGCAGCCATAATCCGGCTCCCCGGACCCGCCGCAAGTCGGGTTCTTTTTTGCCGCTCTGGCAGAGACACAAATAGCGGTTTGTTCAATCGACGGCGAGAACGCGAGGCATCCACCATGGACATGACGACTGATACGAAACTCGAAGTGACGGACGGCTTTCACCTGGTCATCGATGCACTCAAGCTGAACGGCATCGACACGATCTTCGGTCTGCCGGGGATCCCGATCACCGACCTCACGCGGATGGCGCAGGCCGAAGGCATGCGCGTCATTTCGTTCCGCCATGAGCAGAACGCCGGGAACGCCGCGGCCGTTGCTGGTTTTCTCACGCAGAAACCCGGGATTTGCCTGACGGTCTCCGCGCCGGGGTTCCTGAACGGTCTGACAGCGCTCGCCAATGCGACGACCAACTGTTTTCCGATGATCCTCATCAGCGGCTCGAGCGAGCGCGAGATCGTCGATCTTCAGCAGGGCGACTACGAAGAGATGGACCAGCTGGCCATTGCGAAGCCGCTCTGCAAAGCGGCTTTCCGCGTGCTCCACGCGGAGGATATCGGCGTAGGCATCGCGCGTGCGATCCGTGCGGCGGTTTCAGGGCGCCCCGGCGGCGTGTACCTGGATCTCCCCGCGAAGCTCTTCGCGCAGACGCTCGATGCGGACGTCGGCAAGAAATCGCTGATCAAAGTCGTCGATCCCGCGCCCCGGCAGATCCCCGCGCTGGACGCCGTACAGCGCGCCGTCGACCTGTTAAAGTCCGCGAAACGCCCACTCATCCTGCTCGGCAAAGGTGCGGCTTACGCGCAAGCCGACAGCGACATACGCGCGCTCGTCGAACGCACGGGGATTCCATACCTCCCGATGTCCATGGCGAAAGGCCTGCTGCCGGATACGCACGAGCAGTCCGCGGCCGCGGCGCGCTCGTATGTATTGCCCGAGGCTGACGTGGTCGTCCTCATCGGTGCGCGCCTGAACTGGCTGCTCTCCCACGGCAAAGGCAAAACCTGGGGCGGCAAGGCATCCAAGGCGTGGGGCGGGCAGAAATTCATCCAGATCGACATTTCGCCGCAGGAAGCCGACAGCAACGTGCGGATCGACGCACCGCTCATCGGCGATATCGGTTCGTGCGTGTCGGCGCTGCTCACAAGCATAGGTACCAACTGGCCGAAGCCGCCGTCCGAATGGACTTCCGCTATTGCGGAGCGCAAGGACAAGAACATCGCGAAGATGGGCGAGACGCTCGCGAAAAATCCGACGCCGATGAACTTCCACAGCGCGCTGAACGTCGTGCGCGACATCATCAAGGCAAACCCCGACGCCCTGCTCGTCAACGAAGGTGCCAATGCACTCGACTTCACGCGCAGCATCGTCGACATGTACAAGCCGCGCAAGCGTATCGATGTCGGCACGTGGGGTGTGATGGGCATCGGCATGGGTTACTGTGTCGCCGCCGCGGCGGTGACGGGCGAGCAGGTGATCGCGATCGAAGGCGATAGCGCGTTCGGTTTCTCCGGCATGGAGGTGGAGACGATCTGCCGCTACAACCTGCCTGTCTGCATCGTCATCTTCAACAACAACGGTGTTTACAAGGGCACCGATGCGAATCCGACCGGAAAGCCGGATCCGGCTCCGACCGCATTCGTGAAAGGCGCGCGCTACGACAAGATCATCGAGGCTTTCGGCGGCACGGGCGTACACGCGACGACGCCTGCCGAATTGCGCAAGGGCATGGAGGAAGCAATCCGCTCGCGTAAGCCCACGCTCATCAACGCCGTCATCGACGAGACTGCGGGTACCGAGAGCGGGCGCATCACGAGTCTCAATCCGAGCGCGAAGAAGAAATGAGGCGCAGGCAGCACGCTCAATAGCGTTTCACTGAGGAAGGATTCTGGAGATCAGCATGGAAGCACTCAAAGGCGTACGCATACTCGACATGACACACGTGCAGGCCGGGCCTACGTGCTCGCAGTTGCTCGCGTGGATGGGCGCGGACGTGATCAAGTTCGAGCCCCCGCAGGGCGATGCGACACGGGGTCAGCTACGCGACGTGCCGAACGCCGACAGTCTGTATTTCACGATGCTCAACTGCAACAAGCGTTCGATCACGGTCAACATGAAGACCGCCGAGGGTAAGCAGGTTTTCGTCGACCTGCTCAAGAAGTGCGACATCATGATGGAGAACTTTGGACCCGGCGTACTGGAGCGGCTCGGCTTCACGTGGGAAAAGATGCACGAGATCAACCCGAAGATCGTGGTGGGATCGATCAAAGGCTTTGGTTCGAGTGGTCCTTATGCCGATTTCAAGGCGTACGAGAACGTGGCCCAGGCGATGGGTGGCGCGATGAGCACGACTGGCGTTCCGGACGGTGCGCCATTCGTAACGGGTGCGCAGATCGGTGATTCGGGTACCGGCCTGCATCTCGCGGTCGGTCTCCTTGCGGCACTGAACCAGGCGAACCGCACCGGGCAGGGCCAGTACGTCGAAGTCGCGATGATGGACGGCGTCATGAATCTTTGCCGCGTGAAGTTTCGCGATCACCAGCGCCTGCAGCGCGGCGATCTCTCCGAGTACTCGGTGCCGACCTACCAGGGCATGGGTGAAGTCCCGCGCGCTGGCAACGATTCGGGTGGCGGCCAGCTCGGCAACGCAATCCATTGCAAGCCGCACGGCGCCAATGACTGGCTGTACATCGTCGTGCAGGAGGCGGTCTGGACGAAGCTCGCGGATCGCATCGGTCCCGAGGTCCACGTCGAGGATCTCGCGAATGACCCGCGCCTCGCGAAGATCGGAGAACGCCGCAAGAATCAGCAACTCATGTGGACGCTCATCAACAAGTTTGCGGAGCGGTACACGAAGCGCGAGCTGATGGTCATCCTGAACGAGCTCGACGTGCCGTGCGGACCGATCATGTCGACCGAGGACCTGGCCAACGACGAGCACGTGAGAGGGCGGGACATGTGGATCGAGCTCGATCATCCACAGCGTGGCAAGTGGTTCAATGTGGGAATGCCGATCAAGCTGTCGGCGTCCCCCGCCGTGGTCAAGCGCTCGCCGCTCCTGGGCGAACACACTCAGGAGATCCTCAAGGAGGTGCTCGGTTACTCCGACGACCAGGTGGCAAAGCTCAAGAGCGCAGGCGCGTTCAGCATGCCTCCGAAGAAGGCCGCCTGAAGGCGGCCGCCCGGTAACGACACGGAAGGGAACCCAGGTTTCCCTCCGTGAGCCTCCTCTCCTCACACCACAACCGACGCTCAAGGTTGAAAGAAATGAAACTAGCGATCATTGGCCAGCAAGACTTCGGAAAGGCCGTTCTGGAAGCGTTCGTGAAGCGCGGCGACGATGTTGCTGCCGTGTTTTGTGCACCGGAGAAGCCGGGCGCTAAAGCCGATCCACTGCGAGCCGCTGCCGAAGAGCGCGGCCTGAAGGTTCACCAGTTCAAGTCACTGCGTGGAGAAGACGCTCACGCCGCGCTGAAAGGCGTCGGCGCGGACCTGGGCATCATGGCGTACGTGCTGCAGTTCGCGCCGGACACCTTCACGCATATCCCGAAGTTCGGGACCATCCAATATCACCCGTCCCTGCTGCCGAAGTACCGCGGACCGTCGTCCATCAACTGGCCGATCATTCGTGGCGACACCCGCACGGGGCTTACCATCTTCCGGCCGAACGAAGGGCTCGACGAAGGACCTGTGGTACTCCAGAAGGAGTGCGCGATCGGGCCTGATGAAACGATTGGGGACGTGTACTTCAACAAGCTCTTCCCGATGGGCGTGCAGGCGATGGTCGAAGCGGCGGACCTCGTCGCGGCCGGCAGGCACAGCGAGCGCGTGCAGGACGAGTCGCAGGCATCGTATGAAGGCTGGTGCAGGGACGCGGAGGCGCGCATTCATTGGGCGCACCACGTCGAATTCATCTACAACCTCATTCGTGGATGCAACCCTGCCCCAGGCGCATGGACGACGCTGGGCGGCCAGAAAATCCAGATCTTCGACGCGCGTAAGCACCTGTATCGCAAGTTTGCCGACGTGGCAGGCAAGATCGGCGAGATATCTGCCGTTGGCGAAACGAGCTTCCGCGTCACCGCTCAAGGCGGCGCGATCGAGGTCCTGCGTGCGCGTGGCGCCGACGGCAAAAAGGTCAGCGGCGGCGATTTCGCGCGACAGAACGGCCTCTCGGCGGGAGCGCTCCTGGGCACCTGACGAGACGCACATGCCGCGCGTCCTGAGGCCGCTGCTCGAGGTGGCGTGCGTGACGCATCCGGGGCAGATTCGGCCCGAGAACGAAGACAGCATCGTCGCTGACGTCGACATCGGCTTCGCGATTCTTGCTGACGGGATGGGCGGCCACAATGCAGGAGAAGTGGCAAGCCGAATGGCGGTCGAGGTCGTAAGCACGAGGATCCGCGCGGATGCGGCTATCGAGCACCTCGTCGGCTCCTGCGCTGAAGCGCTGGTGGCCGAATACATCGGAGCGGCCAACGCCGCGGTGCTCGAAGCCGCGAGCATCAACGCTGAATATCACGGGATGGGCACGACCCTCGTCGCCGCCGTCTGGCACGAGAGCGGCGTAACGTATGGCCATGTCGGTGATTCCCGGTTGTATCGCTTTCGCGACGGCAGCCTCGAGCAACTGACCCGCGACCACTCCATGGTGCAGCAACAGCTCGATCTCGGCTTGATCACCGCCGACGAGGCCCGCTTCGCCGTGAACCGGAACGTGCTGACTCGCGCTGTCGGCATAGACCCTGATACGGGCGTGGACATAGCTACCCAGCCGGTCCGTTCCAGCGACATCTACCTTCTGTGCTCCGACGGTCTAACGGATATGGTGGCGGACCAGACAATAGCGGGCACGCTCGGTTCATGTCGGGACGTGCACGCGGCCGCTGCCCGGCTGCTCCAGCTCGCAAATGAAGCCGGCGGCCACGACAACATCTCGCTGATCCTCGTGCGGGTAGTGCAGGAGAGCGCCCGCGCGCTAAGCTAGTCACTGCCGCGAGTGTGACCCTGTTCACGCCGCGCACGCCTGAGGTCCGTCGCGCGTCCGCTTTCGCGCGATCGCAGGGACGCTGTGATCTCGACCATTCGACGCGCGCGCCGTAAACCACACTAACGAAAGCGAACCGCGAGAAATGACCGTGCTTTTGGTGTTAGTGGAAGGGTTTACTACGCATTTTGAGCGCTGCCGATCTCTGCCAGCGCCCCACGTGCTCGATTGAGATGAATCTCAGAATCCTCGGCTGCAGCGGCGGCATCGGCGGCGATTTGCGCACCACGTCCATGCTGCTCGATTCGGACACCCTGATCGACGCCGGCACCGGCGTGGGGGACCTGTCCGTGGCCGAGCTTACTCTCATAGACCACGTCTTCGTGACCCATTCGCACATGGATCACGTCACCTCGATTCCATTTCTGGCCGATACGGTCGGTGGCATGCGCGAGAAGCCGATCACGGTTCATGCCACGCGCGAGACGTTGCGGATACTTCGTGACCACCTGTTCAACTGGAAGTTGTGGCCCGATTTTTCGCAGATTCCCGATGGCAGGAATCCCGTTCTGCGCTACAGCGAGATCGAGATCGGTGTGCCCGTCAGTCTCGGCGGCAGGAAAATTACGGCGTTGCCCGCGAATCACGTCGTGCCTGCGGTCGGGTTTCAGCTCGATTCCGGCAAGACGAGCCTGGTGTTCACGGGCGATACGACCACGAACGATGCACTGTGGCCGTATGTGAACCGCATAGCGAATCTTCGGTATCTCATCATCGAGACCGCGCTTTCAGACCGGGAGCACGCGCTCGCGGTCGCGTCGAAACACCTCTGTCCCAGCCTGCTCGCCGACGAGCTTGCCAAGCTCAAAGGTTCTCCGGAAATCTACATCACGCATCTGAAGCCGCGCGAGGCGGACCTCATCATGGATGAGATCGCGTCGCGAGTAGCGGACCGGCGTCCGCAAATGCTTCGGAACAATCAGGTCTTCAGGCTGTGAGCGGCCCGATTCATTTCAGGCTCGGCCACGAGCCTGCCTCGGTTGCGAGGTGGCTGTGACGACCTCGTATTCAGGCGCCGTTCTGAAGGACGACGGTTTCGGCGACCGTTCGGGATTCGAGCAGAAGCTTCAGGCTGTCGCGAAGCGGATCCACGCGACTGCGAATATTGACGAGGCTTTGCCCGAGCTCTCGCAGGCGCTCTGCGATCTTTTCGAGGCCGACCGACTGACCGTATACGTTACGAGCGAAGACAAGACTTCCATCGTTTCGAAAGTCAAAACCGGTCTGGCGTCGTTCAAGGACCTAAAGCTTCCGATCAACGAGCAGTCGATTGCCGGTTACGTCGCACTACACAAGCGGGTCGTGAACATCCGGGACGTCTACGATCCTGGCGAGCTCAAGACGCATGGCACTCAGCTGATGTTCCTGAAAGCGGTGGACCTGAAGACCGGCTACCGCACGCATCAGATGCTCGTCGCGCCCATACTCGACGGCCGGAATCGCGATCTCGTCGGCATCATCCAGATCATCAACTCCCGGAACGGCAAGCCTTTCCCTGCCGTGATGGAAGACGGTGTAGCACAGGTCGGAGAAGCGCTCGCGATCGCCCTCCAGCAGCGGCAGATGCCCACGATGATGCCGCTGCGGAGCAAGTACGAGGCGCTGGTGTCGAACGCAGTGCTCTCGTCGGACGAGCTCGAGCTCGCGCAGCGTTCCGCCCGGCGCAAGAACCTCGACCTCGAAACCGTTCTGGTAGAAGAGTTCCGGGTGAAAGTCTCGGATCTCGGTAACGCGCTTTCGGTGTATTTCGGCGTCCCCTACGTGCCTTACAAGGCCGACCGCGTCCGCCCGGCCGAGCTCCTGCGAAACATGAGCCGCGAGTTCTGCGAGGCGAACCAGTGGCTGCCGCTTGGAGACGAGCCCGAAGGTCTCGTCATCATGACGCTCGACCCCGAGCAGACGAAGGCCGCGCGTATGGTGGTCAACGTCTACCCGAAGAGCAAGATTGTCTACACGGTCACGACGACGCGCGAATTCGCGTCGACGCTCGAGCAGATGTTCGGCGCGGGCGCCATGGAAGACAACCTGGGCGACATCGGGGATTTGCTGGGAACGCTCGACGATGACGAGGAACCCGGCAGCGGCGCCGAGGACATCGCTTCGGCGGCGAGCGACAACGAGCTCGTAAAGCTCGTCAACAAGATCATCGTCGACGCATACAAGCAGGGTGCATCGGACATACACATCGAGCCCTATCCCGGCAAAGGCAAAACGGACGTGCGCTTCCGTCGCGACGGCTCGCTCGTGCCTTATATTTCGATACCGGGCAGCTATCGCAGCGCGCTCGCGGCGCGGTTGAAGATCATGTGCGACCTCGACATCTCCGAGCGTCGCAAGCCGCAGGACGGAAAGATCAAGTTCAAGAAATTCGGTCCGCTCGACATCGAGCTGCGTGTCGCAACGATACCGACGGCCGGCGGTGTCGAAGATATCGTCATGCGGATACTCCCGGGTGGCGAGCCGATGCCGATGGACAAGCTCGCCATGTCTCCTCACAACATGGCTCTCTGCAAGAGCGCGATCGAAAAACCCTACGGTCTTTTCTTCGTGTGCGGACCGACGGGTTCGGGGAAAACGACCACGCTTCATTCCTTGCTCGGCTATCTCAATACGCCTGACATGAAAATCTGGACGGCGGAGGATCCGGTCGAGATCACGCAGAAGGGTTTGCGCCAGGTACAGGTGAATCGCAAGGCGGGCCTCGATTTCGCGGTGGTAATGAAAGCGTTCCTCCGGGCCGATCCGGACGTGATCATGGTCGGCGAGATGCGCGACAAGGAAACAGTGTCGATCGGCATCGAAGCATCGCTCACCGGGCACCTGGTATTCGCCACTCTGCATACGAACAGCGCACCCGAATCGATCGTTCGCCTGCTGGACATGGGGATGGACCCCTTCAATTTCGCGGACGCGCTATTGGGGATCCTCGCGCAGCGGCTCGCGAAACGACTTTGCGCGTGCAAAGAGCCGCGTGTTGCGACAGAGCACGATATCGATCTCCTTCTGGACGAATACGCTCAGGAGCTGCTACCGACGCCCGCGTGGCAGAAGGATGCAGAGGGCGAGCGCGAAAAGATTCGGGCGGAGTGGAAGAAACACTTCGGCAACGCGAAAGGCGAGATCACGCTTCACGCGGCCAAGGGGTGCGAGCTCTGCACCGAGACGGGTTACAAAGGTCGTGTCGCGCTCCATGAGCTGCTCGTCGGCACCGACCGCATCAAGGCCCTTGTTCAGGAGCGAGCACGCGTGGCGCAGGTGCTCGTGACGTCTCTGGAAGAGGGCATGCGCACTCTCAAGCAGGACGGCATCGAAAAAGTGCTGCAGGGTATCACCGATATCCAGCAGGTGCGCGCGGTCTGCATCAAATAGCGCCCACGATCCGCCATGGACCAATCGATCATCACCTCTGATTCCGCCGACCTGCTGCAGCGGCTCGATCAGCTCGTCGAGATCGGCGTGGCATTATCGAGCGAGCGCGACATCGAGAAGCTCCTCGAATCGATTCTGGTCGCCGCGAAGTCGATCACCAACGCGGACGGCGGCACGCTCTATCGCATGCACGAAGGGCGCGAGCTCAAGTTCGAGATCGTCAGGAACGACAGTCTGGCGATAGCGATGGGTGGAACGAGTGGCGTGCCCATTCCATTCCCGCCCGTGAAGCTCTTCGATGAAGAAGGCAGGCCCGTGCACAGCATGGTCGCCGCGTACGCCGTTCATCACGACTGTGCCGTCAACATCGCCGACGCGTATACCGAAAAAGGCTTCGATTTCTCCGGCACCAAGCGATTCGACGAAAAGACCGGTTACCGCTCCCGTTCCTTCCTCACGATCCCCATCAAGAACCACGAGAACGAGATCATCGGCGTTCTCCAGCTCATCAACTGCAAGGAGCGCAAGAGCGGTGCGGTGAAAGCATTTTCCGAAGCGGATCAGCGACTGGCCGCATCGCTTGCTTCGCAGGCCGCTATCGCGCTCACGAACCGTCTCCTGATCGACCACCTCGAGAACCTGTTCGAATCGTTCATCAGGGTGATCAACGCGGCGATCGACGACAAATCGCCTTACACCGGCGGCCATTGCGAACGCGTACCTGCGCTCACGATGATGCTGGCCGAAGCTGTCAATCGCTGCAACCGGGGTCCGCTCAGGGAATTCACGATGACCGACCGCGATCGATACGAGCTCAAGATCGCGGGTCTACTCCACGACTGCGGGAAGGTGACCACGCCCGTTCACGTGGTCGACAAGGCGACGAAGCTTCAAACGATATTCGATCGCATAGAGCTCCTCGATACGCGCTTCGAAGTGCTGAAACGGGATGCACGCATCGCATTGTCCGCAGACCCTCCCGCGCTAGAGCGGCGAATTGCTGAGATTGAAGACGATCGCGCATTCCTCCATCACGCGAATGTGGGCGGCGAGTCGATGCGCGATGCCGATATTGATCGCGTGAAAGGCATTTCGCGCAAGTACCGGTGGTGTAACCCGAACGGCGTCGAAGTGGACTTCCTGTCGGCTGACGAGCTCGCAAACCTGACCGTCCGCGCCGGCACGCTCACGCCCGACGAGCGCGAGATCATCAATCACCACATCACGATGACCATCGAGATGCTCGAGGCGCTGCCATGGCCCAAGCATCTGTCGAACGTCGTGGAATACGCCGGAGGACACCACGAGCGGATGGATGGCAAAGGCTATCCGAAAGGGCTCAAGCGCGAGCAGATGTCAGTGCAGGCGCGCTGCATGGGAATCGCGGACATCTTCGAGGCGCTCACGGCTCGCGACCGGCCCTACAAGAAAGGCAAAACCCTGAGCGAGGCGCTCACGATCCTCGGCAAGTTCAAGTTGAACGGGCACATCGACCCCGATCTCTTCGATGTCTTCATGTGGGAGAGGGTGTACGAAAAGTACGCGCGCGACTTCATGCCGCCCGAACAGATCGACCATGTCGATCCACGGCTGATCCCCGGGTACAACGAGCCCCCGCCACGCTAGACCGGTGCGTCAGTTCTTTCGGGCTAGATAGACGACGAGCCCCTCCGTCGCTGTCTCGATGAACATCTTGCTGTAACCTCGCTCTTCGAGCTCCCATCGGAACGTGTTGCCCAACCGGGCTTTCTTGTACACGCCCAGCTTGTGCTCGTTCTTGAACCGGAGCGCCCTGTTGCAGATGTCTTCGAGTATGCTGGAAAGGCGTTTTTCAGCCGCGGACTGCTGTTCTTTCGCAGGGGGATAGCGCTTCGCAAGCTCGTCTGCGAGCTGTTTTGCAAACGCATCGACCTCCTTGCTCGAAACCGAGCCAAACAAAGCCATCTTCTGTCTCCCTTGGAGGACATGATACCGGATCACATGCTCCTTTTCAGTCGGCGCCGACATGATTCTCGCGCGACTCTTTGATGCGGTGCGCGGCGGCAGCAGGCAGCGCCTGAGGACACGCCGCGTGCACGATCTGCTCGAGCAAGCGGACGCTCTGCTTAAATCAGGAGATCTCGCGCGAGCCGAGCGCTGTTACAGCGAAGTCCTCGATCTCGACAACAGTGCGAACGGAGCCCACGCGCAGCTCGCGCTTCTCCTGACGGGTTCGCAACGCTTGCCGGAGGCATTGAGCCACTATCGCGCGGCTCACGCGCAGGAAAGCGTTCGAGGCGACGTCCTCGAATCCTATGTGCGCGTGCTGTTGCACAGTGGATTTCTGGATGAAGCCTTGGACGTGGCGGACACGGCGCTCCGGGCGGATCCAGGTGCGTATGAAGCGTGGCTCAGCGCCGGGCTCGCAGCGCTTGCCGCACACCGCTACGAAGAGGCGCTCGCAGCTTTCGAACGCGCGGTCGCTCTCAGCCCCGACAGTATGGATGCGCACACGAACCGTGGAATCGCGCTCCAAAACCTCGGCAGGCTGGACGAAGCCGAGGCCGAGTTGGGCCGCGTCCTCGATGCGCGCCCGGACGACGCGCTTGCACGTTTTCATCTCGGTCTAAGCCTTCTGCGCGAGGGCGCTTACGCGGCTGCGTGGCCCCATTACGAAGCGCGGCTGGTGAATCCCGAGGCGGTGGCACGCCCGCCGGCATTCCCCCGGTGGGACGGAAGCACTCCGTCGCAGAGGACGCTCCTCGTCTATGGCGAGCAGGGTCTCGGCGACGAGATCATGTTCGCTTCATGCCTGCCGGACCTCATGCAAACCGGTGCGCGATGTGTGGTCGAGTGCAATCCAAAGCTCCGGAAGCTCTTCACGCGTTCTTTTGCTGATGCGACGGTATACGCAGCGAACGCGCAGAAGAACGTGCCCGACGAGATCAGACGGATCGGAGTAGACGCGGAGGTGCCGATCGGAAGTCTCCCGTTACACTTCCGTCGCTCACTTTCAGAGTTTCCCAGGCACAGCGGCTACCTGAAAGCGGACCCGGAACGTATCAGCGCCTGGCGCTCACGCCTCGATGCGCTCGGGCCCGGGTTGAAGATCGGTATCTCCTGGCAGGGCGGCACACACGCCACACGCTCCCCATTGCGCTCGATACCGTTGCACGAATGGTTGCCGATACTGAGGATGTCGGGTCTACAGTTCGTGAGCCTTCAGTACACGCGTGATGCCCCACAGGCGGTCGCCGCGCTCGGGCAAGAGCATGGCGTGGATGTCGCGCACTGGCCTGAGGCGATTGCCGATTACGACGAGACCGCGGCGCTCGTTTGCGCTCTCGATCTCACGATCAGCGTATGCACGGCGCTCGCGCATCTCGCCGGCGCTCTTGGCCGTCCGGTGTGGGTGATGGTGCCGAGCAATCCGGAGTGGCGTTATGGGAATGCAGTGGAGACGATGCCCTGGTACCCCGCCGCGCGTCTGTTCAGGCAGGCGGCTCACCAAACGTGGACCGAAGTCATCGCTGCGGTACGCGCGGCAGTTGAACACCTCCCCGGCGAGGATAGCGAGGCGTAGCGCCGTAGTACACTCGGCCGGTGTCCGCCGCCGCTCCACAAATGAAGCAGACCCACGACGTCATCCCCGTGTTCATCGGTTACGACGAGCGCGAAGCCGTCGCATTCAGCGTGCTGTCGTACAGCATACATGCGCGCGCCTCACAGCCGGTCGCGGTGACGCCCGTCATGCTCTCGCAATTGAGCGGGATCTTCACACGCGAGAAGCATCCGCTCCAATCGACGGATTTCTCATTCTCGCGTTTCCTCACGCCCTGTCTTTCGCAATATCGCGGATGGTCGGTCTTCATGGACTGCGACATGCTCATGCTGGAGGACATCGCGAAGCTCTGGGCACTGCGCGACGAACGCTATGCGGTAATGGTCGTAAAGCACGAGCACGTGCCGCGGGAGACACAGAAGTTCCTGGGCATGCCTCAGAGCAAATACGAGAAGAAGAACTGGTCGAGCGTCATGCTGTTCAATAACGCCCGCTGCGGCGCATTGACGCCGGATTATGTGAACACCGCCTCCGGCCTCGACTTGCATCAGTTCAAGTGGCTGAAGAGCGACGAGGAAATCGGCGCTCTGCCGAAACGCTGGAACCATCTGGTGGGTTACGACGCGCCCACGACCGATGCCGCGCTCGTTCACTACACGCTCGGTGGGCCTTACTTCGCTGAGTATGCGAGCTGCGAATACGCTGACGAATGGCGCGCAGAGCAAGCGAAAATGCTCGCGATACGAGAGAGGTGAGGTGACGCAACGCGTCACTTTGTGACGCGCATCGGGCTTCTCGCGCTCGCCGTGTGCACCTTTTCGTGACGCGTGTCACACCGAACCTTGCGAATGGTCCGTGGTATGGATGTTGCTCGAGCGCCCGCACAGGATGCCTCAGTGGCGTCGTACCATAAGGAGGTCGAAATGAAAACGTTGCAGAAAGGCTTCACGTTGATCGAGTTGATGATCGTCGTCGCGATCATCGGCATTCTGGCGGCGGTCGCGCTGCCCGCGTATCAGGACTACACGATCCGCGCGCGTGTGTCGGAGCTCGTTTTGTCTGCGAGCGCTGCGCGCCACACAGTTACCGAGAACATTCAGAACAATCCTTCCACGACCGAGAAGGGCTCCGGAGCCCAGGTGCCGGTGTCCGGCCGAGTGACCGCCGCGAGCGTCGATGCGACCTCAGGTGTCATCAGCGTGTCGGGCGATGCCTCGGCCGGTTCGGTCGGAACGGCGGTGACGATTACGCTCACGCCGAGCCCGACGGCAGACGGTAAAGTCACGTGGCTTTGCCAGAGTTCCGCTGCGACGTTCAAGTACGTTCCGGCCGAGTGCCGTCACGCGTAATCGAAGTCGCTCGCTTCGACGCATAGTCGAAGCTGCTTCGGAAGAGCCCCTCGCCCGAGGGGCTTTTCTTTTGTACGTCGTCGCCTCAGATCAAGGTGCCGTCGAGGTGCCGGCATCATCGGCGGCCACTCCCAGAACCGCCGGGCGATTTACGGCAGGGGTTCGGATTGTCTGGTGGCTTTTCATGTACTGCACGACGACGTTCCACACCGGCTCGCCGGTCGCGCCTTCTGCCACAGGCGCCCAGCTCGCAACCTTGTAGCGCCGTTCCGGATCCAGGGGCTTGCCTCGAAGCGTCATATTCGAGATGCGCCGGCCCATCGTCGCATCGGGTCTGCAGGCGTAGTGCATCCCGCCAATCCGGACCATGTCCCCACCTTGCTGGTAGTACGGATCGGGATTGAAGAGGTTGTCGCAGATGTCCTCGAGCAGGTCCTTGATCGCGCTGCCCGTCAGCTCCGTCACGGTGACGTATGGATACGTGATGGCGGTCGCGTTCATCAGGTCCTCGAAGGTGATCGGCGCGCCCGGCAATATGCTCGTGCCCCAGCGGAAGCCGGGAGAGAACGCGATCTCGGTCTGCTTCACTTCCATGAGCGCATCCAGGATCATTTGATCGAGGCTGCCCGTGAAATTGCCGCGGCGATAGAGCAACCCTTCGGAGACCGCGAGCTTTTCGCCAAGCCGCGCCTCGTACGGTGCACGCTGTTTCTGGATCAGTGCGGACATCCCGGCATCGGCCGTGAGCAGGTCGGCGAAGACGGGCAGGAGCCGATAGTTGAATCCGCTCACGCCGCTACGACCCACGTCGAGATCGAGAACCGCCAGGAATTTGCCGTTCGAGCCCGCATTCGTCACGAGCGTCGTTCCCCTGGCGTTTTTCACCGGGACCGGCTGAGGCACCGCGTCGTGCGTGTGGCCACCAAGGATCGCATCGATACCCGTTACGCGTGACGCAAGCTTCAGATCCACATCCATGCCGTCGTGCGAGAGCAGCACCACGGCCCAGGCACCCTTGGCGCGGGCTTCATCCACCACTCGCTGGAGGCGCTCTTCCTGAATTCCGAACGTCCAATCGGCGACGAAATACCGGGGGTTCGCGATCGGCGTGTATGGAAACGCCTGTCCGATGATCGCCACCGGAATTCCGTTCACCTCGCGCAACACGTATGGCTTGAATACGGGATCGTCGAAATCGGCCGTACGCACGTTCTGGGCGAGAAACTCGATACTGCCTGCCAGCTCCTTCTGGACCGCCTCCTGTACGCGCGCGGCACCGTAAGTGAACTCCCAGTGGCCCGTCATGATTTCGACGCCCAGCAGCTTCGATGCGGCGATCATGTCGCGGCCCTGAGTCCACAGAGCCGTTGCCGAACCCTGCCAGCTGTCTCCGCCGTCGAGCAGCAGAGCTTGCGGTCGCTGGGCGCGCACGAGATCCAGCAGCGTTTTGAGATGAGCGAATCCGCCCACGCGGCCGTAAACGCGAGCTGCCTCGGTGAAATCGAGATGCGTGTAAGCGTGCGCGAGCGCGGTGCCTGGTGCGATGCCGAAACGCTCGAGCAGCGCCGCGCCCACGAGGTGCGGAGGACGCCCGCGTGCTTCGGAGACGCCGATATTCGTGTCTGGCTCCCGGAAGTGCACCGGCAGCAGCTGCGCATGGCAGTCGGTAAAGTGAAGCAGCGTCACTTTGCCCGTGCGGGCGGGCAGCCTGTAGAGCTCGTCGGCACGGAGCCGTGCCGCCTTTTCCGCCGCATGAACGGGAAAGCCCGCGAGAAGGCCGGCTGCGAGCACCTCCAGGAATTCTCTGCGCGTCATCGTAGACGCGATTCCTGTCCCGGCGCCCTTACTGTCGGTTTACCGGCGACTGCAGGTCGACGAGGTAGGCGACGACGTGCGTGATCTGCTCGGGCGTGAGATAGCCGCTGGAACCGAGCCGCGGCATCTTCGAGCAGGGGAAGTACAGCCATGCGTTGTAGATCTTTTCGTACGTTTGCTTCACGACGGCTTCACTCGTGCCGTGGCTTCGTCCATACCCGACGAGGCTCGGACCGAGGTTCCCGGAATTCACCTCGTTCGGATCCATCGCATGGCAGTTCGTGCAGAGCGCGCCGTTCTCACGCAATTTTTCGACTCGTCCTTCACGCACCCGCATGCCACCACCGTCCACGACGAGCTTCGCTCCCGCTTTCCAGTCACCGAGCAGCTTGCCCGACTGCGGATATTTCATCGACGCACGCGCAGCGTCCACGATGGTCTTCGCCTCGTCGGAGGAGAGCTGCTCATCTTCGGTCTTGCTGCAAATCTTCTGGAACGTGTCCTGCGACGCACGGGCGGTGAGCGCCGCAGGCATGCCAGGGTACGCGTGCGCCACGGCGTCCTCGCCTTCTGCGCGGATGAATTGTGCGTCCGGCTGAGACACCGCGCATCCTGCGCCCACGATCACAGGCGCAAGCAGCAACGCAACGCTGAGAGTTCGCATCACTCGCGCTCCTATCGGCGCACACCCGGCAGCTGGATCACGCCGCCGTTTGCGAGATGATTGAGGTAGCTCGTGAGCGCGATGGACATCTCGGACGTATACCCGAGGTCCGGCAAGCGCATCTGCCAGTTGCAGTCGTAGAGTCGGTGCTGCATGGTTCGCACGCTCGCCTGGCTGCCGCGATAGGCGGGCCACCCAGTGCCGACGACGACTTGCACCTGCTTCCGATCCGTCATGTTCGGAAGATCCTGGAGCCGGATGCGCTTGGCCTCATCGGAGTGGCACGTTGCACAGGAGAAATCCAGCGGCCCGCTGCGGCGATGAAAGAGATATTCACCGATTTTGTACATCTCGCGCTCTTTTGGCTGCGCGAGCGGGACGTTCATCTTCATACCGTTCGACTTCGAACCGATGAAGCTCACCAGCGCTTCCATATCGGAGTCCTTGTCGAGCGTACCGAAGCGGTTCGCAACGATCTCTTCGCGCTTGAATCCCTGCAGCTCGACCATGCAGGTGAGAAGCCGCGACTCGAGATCCTGCACGGCATCGGTGTCGCGGAAATAACGCGGAAGCTGGGCAAAGGCCCCCTGCAGCTTGCCGGGTCCGAGCCCCAGATCGCAAGCTTCGAGGTTGGTCTTCTTCGGCCCACGCTTCTCGTAGAACAGGCGCTCGCCGCGCTCGACCCACAGATCGCCGGGATTGTCCTCGGCGAGCATCTGTCGACCGACACTAAGGCCGTCGATCTGCGTCTGTGCGCCGAGTGGCGCCGCAATGAAAAACACAGCGAGTGCGAGGCTGCGCCCACGCATTAGCCACCTCCTCGTATCCGACAGGCTGCCGGACTTGCTATGAAGCAGCAACGATAGCCGCTTCGTCCGTGCGCTTGTCGCCTTTGTTGTCAGTCCACGTAACTACGATCTTGTCGCCTGCCTTGGCGCCCTTTACGCGCAGCCCGAGGAACGGATCACGCGATACGGCCTGGCTCCACTGGGCGTCCACAATGGTGCGGCCGTTGTGAGTGACCAGCACGTCTTGTATGAAATGAGCCGGAACGATCTCGCCCTTGGCGTCCTTCCGTTGCCCGGTTTCCATTGGATGGCGCATGAGTATGCGCACGTCAGCCACGTCGCCCTGGACGGTGGCTCGTATTCTCATCGGGTCAGACATGATCCTATCCTGTGTGTCCTTCGACGCGCCTCAGCCGCAGCCGCCGACGGTGACTTTGACTTCTTTCGCTGCCGTGTAGAAGCGCCCATCGGCTTTTACAACGACTCGCACGTGCGAAGTCTGTCCAAGCTTGATTCGCGTGGAGGCGTACGGTTCCGCGCCATTCGCGATCTCGAACGTGGCAGCGAGCGGGAACGGATTCTTCTCCGCGATGATCGAGATGCTCTGCGTGTTGGGTATCTTGCTCGTGATCGCCACAGGGACTACCGCGCCATTCTCGGCGATATCCGGCGCCGTGATCGCGATGTCCTTGCTTTCGACGAGATTGGTCGCACCCAGGTTCTTGATCGCGTCAGCCGGAGCTTTCGCTTCGAACCCGGGCTTGTTCCAGTTTGCCGCGCTGGCGCGAAGCGGCAGCAGTCCCGCCGCCGCGGTTCCGCCTGCCCACGCGAGCACTGTTCGCCTGGTACGGTTCATTCGTGTGCCTCTTTCGATTCGGATGCATCCCGGACGTTACGCCGGAAAGCTTTAGATTCAGCGGATTAGGCTGAAATAAGAGGCGCGTATGCTAGCCAAGTTCGCGGGCGGTGTCCATGACGCGAGCGTTATTAGCTTAGAGCAGCCGAAGTGCCGCGCTGACGTGTCCAGCGGCCGGAGCGCCCGCCGCTTTTTTCGAGAAGGCCAATGTCCTCGATACGCATTCCGCGATCGACGGCTTTGCACATGTCGTAGATCGTGAGCAGCCCCGCAGCGACGGCGGTCAGAGCTTCCATCTCCACACCGGTGCGGCCGACCGTTTCCACCGTGACAACACACTCGACGGCAGCGTCTCCGGTTGAGAGATTGAACTCCACCCCCACCTTTGTGAGTGCGAGCGGATGACAGAGCGGTATGAGATCGGAGGTGCGCTTTGCCGCCTGAATGGCCGCTATGCGCGCGACTCCGAGAACGTCGCCTTTTCTCGCAGTGCCCTCCGCGATACGCTTGAGCGTGTCGGGCAACATTACGATTCGGCCGGAGGCGCGCGCGACGCGGTGAGTCTCGTCCTTGGAGCCGACGTCGACCATCACCGCGCGGCCGGCGCTGTCGAAGTGAGAAAGCTTTTTTGCCCGCATTTATCAGGAACTTGCGTCAGGACCGGCCTATCATAGCATCATGGCTCTGCGCTACGTCTTGGTGTTCCTGTTGGGGCTCTCGCCAGCGGTGCTGGCGGAGGGTTTGCCCGAGCTCGGGGACGCTTCCCAATCGTCGTTCAGCTCGCTCGAGGAACGGCGCATGGGCGAGGAAGTGATGCGGGAAATTCGCGCGGACCCCAGCTACTACGACGACGCCGAAGCCACCGACTATATTGCCAGCCTTGGCAATCGCCTCGTCCTGCAAGGCACCGACAGCCGCCAGCCGTTTCGCTTCTTCTTCATACGAGACAACCAGATCAACGCGTTCGCGCTCCCCGGCGGGTTCGTGGGGGTGAACACCGGTCTCATCCTGGCGGCGCAGGGCGAATCGGAGGTCGCGAGCGTGCTCGGCCATGAGATCGCGCACGTCACGCAGCGCCATATCGCGCGCATGATCGAGCAACAGAAGACCAGCACTGTGGTATCGCTCGCTGCTATCGCACTTGCAGTGCTGGCGGCACGCGCGAGCTCCGAAGTCGGGAGCGCGGCTGCAGCGGTGGGCCAGGCCGGTGCGATACAAAACCTGCTCAATTTCACACGCGAGCACGAACGCGAGGCCGATCGCGTGGGCTTGCAGATTCTCGAGAAGTCCGGCTACGACCCTCGTGCGATGGCGGTGTTTTTCGAGCGACTGCAGCGCGCGACCCGGCTCTCGGAAGGTGTGGCGCCGAACGTGTACCTGCGCACCCATCCGCTTACGCATGAACGTATCGCCGACATTCAGAACCGGGTCGAACAGATGCCTTACCGCCAGGTGCGCGACAGCATGGACTTTCACCTGGTGCGGGCGAAGCTTCGCGCGGAGCTCGATCCCCCGCGAGAAGCCCGAATGTTCTTCGAGCAAAGTCTCGCCGAAAAACGCTACCTGAGCGAGGCAGCGTCTCATTATGGCCTCGCGATCAGCCTCGTCCGCCTGAAGGACTACGCCGGCGCGAAAAAAGAGTTCGAAGTGGTGCAGCGTACGGCCGGTACACACCCGATGGTCGATACGCTGGGGTGCCGCATCAAACAGGAGGCGAGAGAAGTCGAAGCTGCGCTCGCCTGTTATGTGCAAGCCGCGAAGGCATACCCGAAGCATCGTGCCCTCATCTATGACTACGCGGAAGCACTCCTGCAACTCGGTCGGGCCGACACGGCGCTCGACATCGTGGGCCGAGGGCTTCAGCAGTACAGCGACGACCCGAAGCTCTACCTGCTGCAGGCCCGCTCCTACGCGCTCCAGGGTAAGCGGCTCGCGCAGCATCGCGCGACCGGCGAGGCCTACGCCCGCATGGGCAACGTGCGAGGCGCCGTGGAGCAGTTGCAGATCGCGTTGAAAAGCGGCGACGGCGATTTCTACCAGCTGTCGGCTACCGAAGCGCGCCTGCGAGAGCTTCGGAAGATCGCAGACGCAGAGCGCAAAGAGCAGCGCCGCTGACCTCTTGGGGGCGTAGCGCCGCGCTGGTGGCGCGCGACGGCTCTGGCGAACGAGAGCCGTCTTATAATCCCCCCACATCGATTTGCGCGAGGCACCGAATGCAGTACGACAAAGAGCTCGATGCGCGCGGCCTGAACTGCCCGCTGCCTATACTGCGGACGAAGAAAGCGCTGAGCGACATGACGTCCGGACAGGTGTTGAAGATCGTGGCCACGGACCCGGGTGCGGTGAAGGATTTCCAGGCGTTCTGCAAACAGACGGGCAACGCGCTGCTTGCGTCCGATACGACGAACGACGAGTTCGTTTTCTTCATGCAGAAGAAATGAGCTCGCAAGTCTAGATATTCCTGGCGACCGGGACGATGCGCGAGAGCTGGCGAATCCTCGATACCGGACTCGCATCCGCCGCCCGGAACATCGCCCTCGACAGGGCGCTCCTCGAAGCACGACACGCGAACGAAAGCCCGAGCACTCTCAGGTTCCTGCGTTTCTCGGCCTCGGCGCTGCTCGGCTGCCGCGAAAGCCCGCATGAGGAGCTCAACACCGCCTACTGCGCTGCGGAGGGTGTGCCAATTCAGCGCCGAATCACCGGTGGCAGCACCTGGTTCGTGGACGAACGTCAGCTCGGCTGGGAGCTCTATCTGCATCGGCGTGAAATCGGCACGGGCGGTATGGACATGCTGACCAAGCGCGTCGGCCATGCAGCGGCGACGGCGCTGTCAGCACTCGGGATCGACGCGCGTTTTCGCGCTCGTGACGAGATCGAAGTGGAAGGCCGGACGCTCTGCATGCTCGCGCACGCTGCGGAGGGTGGGGGTGTGCTCGTGCAAGCCCTCGTTCTCGTGGATCCGGACTTCGCGCGTGCAGCGCGCGTCCTTCGTCATCCACAGTCGCGCGCGCTCGATAGCTCCGGCCCCATTCCCGAGGACGAGCTTGCTCGCGTCTCCACAGCTCTTGCGTCACGCCTGGCTGGGCTCAAGGAGATCCTGGCTCGCGCTGTTGACGTTCGAGCCGTCAAGCGCAATCTCGCGGAAGCGTTCGAAAGCGAGTTCGACGTCGAATTCAGCGAAGGGGATCTCAACTTGAGCGAGCATGACCGTTATCTGCGTGCGCTGCACGAAACGGAGAGCGCCGGCTGGGTGAATCTCGTCTCACGGCCCGCGTCCGAAGCGCCGGTCGTGGAAACGGTCTATCGCCACCGCGCCGGCGAGCTTCGCGTCTCTCTCAAATATCAGACCTCCAGCCGCACGATACGGCAGGTCTGGTTTTCAGGAGACGTGTCTTTGAATCCTCGCCGTGGCTTGAATGATCTCGAGGCCTCGTTGCGGGATGTAGCGCTCGATCGCTTCGAACGCCAGATCCAGTCTTTTTTTGCGAGCCACGCGGTCGATTGCCGGCCCCTCGAGGCGGGCGATTTCGTGGAAGCCGTGAGACTCGCCGTGGGTCAACGACTCATTGCGTGATGTCGCTGCGAAAGTCCTGGCTTACGGCTTCGATCCTCCTTGCTGCCATCTCGGCGCACGCGCAGGACGCCATCTATACCGTTCGGTTCATGCGTCTCGAAACGGCAGTCGAAGCCGCACAGGCCGCACTGGCAAACTGTCGCAAGGCAGGTTATCAGGTGGCAGTTGCCATCGTGGATCGCTCCGGCACAGCGCAAGTGCTGTTGCGCGATCGCTATGCAGGGGCGCATACGACGGATATGGCTCTCGACAAAGCGTGGACGGCGGTTTCATTCAGAACGAGCACGGCTGCGCTCGCTGACGCTACCGAACCCGGCAAGCCGCTTTCCGGTATCCGTACGCGTCCCCGAGTCGTCGCAGTAGCGGGCGGTCTCACGATCGAAGCCGCCGGTGCGCTCGTCGGAGGCATTGGCGTATCGGGGGCGCCTGGCGGGGAACGCGACGAAGCCTGTGCGCGCGCGGGTATCGCCGCGATCCAGGAACAGTTGGATTTCTAGTCGCCGCTGCGGCCGATCAGGCTGCCAGCTTCTCGAGCTGAGCCTTCACCGACGAGAGCGTCGAGCTGAACTGCGCCAGACGTTCCTTTTCCTGCGCGACGACGTTAGCGGGGGCGCGTTCGACGAATTTGGGATTCGCGAGCTTCGCCTGCGCTTTCGCCACTTCCAATTCGAGTCGCGTCGCTTCCTTGCCGAGGCGCTCACGTTCGGCGGCGACGTCGATTTCGACCTCGAGCATGAGTTTGGAGTCGGCGGCGATCGCGACAGGCGCTTCCGTCGCGGGCAGCTCGTCGACGATTGTCACTTTGCTGAGGCGCGCGAGTGCCATGATGTACGGCGTGAATGTCGTAAGACGGGCTGCGTCCCCTTGCGCCAGCAGGGGCAGCTTCGCGCCCGGCGCGATATTCATTTCGCTGCGCAACGTGCGGCACGCCGTGACAATCTCCTTCAGCATGCCGATCTCGCGCTCGGCATCGCCGTCGATCTTTTCCGGCTGCGCTCGCGGGTAGCGCTGAAGCATGATCGAAGGCCCGCTTTTCGCGGCGAGCGGCGCCACCTTTTGCCACAGCTCTTCGGTGATGAACGGTATGACGGGATGCGCCAGCCGCAGAATCGTTTCGAGCACCCGCACCAGCGTATGGCGTGTGGCACGTTGCTGGGCCTCGTTGCCGTTCGCGAGCTGCACTTTGGCGAGCTCCAGATACCAGTCGCAGTACTCGTCCCAGACAAGCTCGTAGATCGCGCGCGAAAGATTGTCGAACCGGTATTCCGTGAAGCCGCGCTCGACTTCACTTTCCGCACGCTGCAAGCGGCTCACGATCCAGCGATCGACGGTCGAACGTTCGAGCGCCGCGGATTCGTCGAGCCCGACGTCTTTGCCTTCGCAGTTCATCAGCACGAATCGCGTGGCATTCCAGAGCTTGTTGCAGAAGTTGCGGTAACCGTCGCAGCGATTGAGATCGAACTTCACGTCCCGGCCGTGCGATGCGAGGCTCGAGAACGTAAAGCGCAGTGGATCGGTGCCGAAAGCCGGAATGCCGTTCGGGAACTGCCTGCGCGTCGTCTCTTCGATCGAGCGTGCCTGCCGCGGATCCATGAGTCCCGTCGTGCGCTTCGCAACGAGATCGTCGAGGCTGATTCCGTCGATGATGTCGAGCGGGTCGAGGACATTACCCTTCGACTTCGACATCTTCTGTCCTTCGGCGTCGCGCACGAGGCCGGTGATGTATACCTCGCGGAAAGGCACCTTGTCGGTGAAGTGCAGCGTCATCATGATCATCCGGGCGACCCAGAAGAAGATGATGTCGAACCCGGTGACGAGCACTGAAGACGGGAGGTACAGGTCGAGCGCCGGATTCGAGCGCGCCGGGTAATCCGGTGTCCAGTCGAGCGTCGAAAAGGGCCAGAGCGCCGAAGAGAACCATGTGTCGAGCACGTCCTCGTCCTGCCTGAGGTCAACCGCCGATGCTTGCGAACCACGAGCCGCGCGGTATTTCTGTTCGGCTTCTCCACGCGTTCGCGCAACGTAGACGTTGCGTTCGCCGTCATACCACGCCGGGATGCGGTGACCCCACCACAGCTGACGCGAAACGCACCAGTCCTGGATGTTCTCGAGCCACTGGTTGTAGGTCGTCGTCCAGTTTTCGGGCACGAAGCGCGTTTCGCCCGCCGCGACCGCATTCAAAGCTCGCTTCGCCAGCGATTCCATTTTCATGAACCACTGGTCCGTGAGCATGGGCTCGACGATCGCGTCGGTGCGCCCGCAGCGGGGCACCATCAGCTTGTGCGGTTTCACTTCGGCGATCAGACCGTAGTTTTCGAGATCCGCCAGCACGAGCTTGCGCGCTTCGAACCGGTCGAGGCCACGATAGCGCTGCGGCGCGTTCTCGTTCACCTTCGCATCGAGCGTAAAGATGCTGATCGCCGGCAGGTTGTGGCGTTGGGCGACCTGGTAGTCGTTGAAGTCGTGCGCGGGTGTGATCTTGACGCATCCGGTTCCGAACTGCGGGTCGACGTAAGAGTCCCCGATGATCGGAATCTTGCGATCGGTCAGCGGAAGAGCAATCTCGGTGCCGATGAGGTGGCGATAGCGGTCGTCATCGGGATGGACGGCCACTGCAACGTCGCCCAGCATCGTCTCCGGGCGCGTCGTCGCGACGATGACATGGCCTTCACGTCCGGCGAAGGGGTAGCGGATGTGCCAAAGCTGGCCGTTCTCCTCGTTCGATTCGACTTCGAGATCGGACACGGCGGTTTGCAGCACGGGATCCCAGTTCACCAGCCGCTTGCCGCGATAGATGAGTCCCTGCTCGTGAAGGCGCACGAACACTTCCGTTACGGTCCGCGAGAGTCCTTCGTCCATCGTGAAGCGCTCGCGATCCCAATCGCACGACGCGCCAAGTCGGCGCATCTGGCGGGTAATGGTCGAGCCCGACTGTTCCTTCCACTGCCAGACGCGCTCGAGGAAGTTCTCGCGTCCGATGTCGTGGCGCGAAATGCCCTGCGCTTCCAGCTGGCGCTCGACGACGATCTGCGTCGCGATGCCCGCGTGATCGGTGCCGGGCTGCCACAACGTGTTGTTGCCGAGCATGCGGTGATAGCGCGTGAGAGCGTCCATGAGCGTATGCTGGAACGCGTGGCCCATGTGGAGCGTGCCCGTCACGTTCGGTGGCGGCAGGAGAATGCAATAGCTCTCCGGCTTCGCACGGTCGAGACCGGCCTTGAAATAACCGTTGTGTTCCCAGAAGGGATACCAGCGAGCCTCGATTGCCGCTGGCTCGAAACTCTTCGCGAGCTCCATGGAAGGTTGGGCGGGGGGCGCTGCGGAAAAAGGCGGGATTATACCGGAGGGCCCCTCGGGCTCGCCCGGAGTGCCGCGTGCGCTCGCTGGCGGCGCGAGCGCCTTCAGCTGCGACTGAAACGCCTCTTCTACGGACGCCCGCACCATTTCCCGCAAGCTCGACTTGAGCTCCTTCGCGATGTGCTCGACCGCCGAGTTGAGCGCCGAACCGACCTCGGGCATGAACTGCTCGCGAACGACGCCTGTGATCCTTTCGTCGATCTCCTTGCGAAGCTTCTGGTAGACGCCGTGCTCGAGATTTTGCGCCTGCACGCGGGAGATCACCTCGACACCGGAACGTGCGCCGGGCGCTCCATTCGCGGAAGCCACTGTCGTCGCCGAATCGATCAGATCGGGATCGGGAACGATATCGGTGAGCAGGGGAATGTCGTCGGATTGCTTGTCGGCGGAGGTGTCGGGCTCGCTCCGCTGCTTCTCGGCGGCCATGCGCGGATCTCTTTACGCGGCCACTCGCAGGTCGTGCGTGCGAATCCCGTAACCCCGGTCACGATAGAACTTGTAACGCTCGCGTGCCTGCTGCTTATCCTCCTCATCGAGCGTGACGATCTCGATCAGGCGCTCGAAACGCGCGAAAAAAGGGGGCCACTCGTTCCGGAGATTCAGCAGCAGCTGGTCGTGCATGGGCTCTTGTCCGTGATGGTCGATGATGACCGGCGTCGCAGCGGCAAGCGTGCTGGTCGCGGAACAGTGCGGAACGAAACCCGTGGGCGGCGTTGTCCAGAGCAGGCGGTCGACGCGTTGAGCGATATCGGCGTCGGGACAAAGAACCACGACTCTGTGTTGCAGTCCGTAGGCTTTCGCAACGATGCGGCAGGCCGTCGTGAGCTTGTCGGCAACGTTCGTGTAGAAGTCGATCTGCGTCATGCTCGGCGGTCCCGGGCCCCCTGGCGGTCGCGTACGGTAAAAGAGGGTCCGGTACTTTTATCCTTCAGCGCGACGCACGAGGAATGCCGTGAGCATCGGCACTGGACGCGCTGTCGCGCCTTTTTCCTTCCCGCCGCGCCACGCCGTGCCGGCTATATCGAGATGCGCCCATTTGAACTTCCGCGCAAAGCGCGCGAGGAAACACGCGGCCGTCACGCTGCCTGCCGGTCGGCCTCCGATGTTTGCGAAATCCGCGAAATTACTCTTGAGCTGGTCCTGGTAGTCGTCCCAGAGCGGCATGCGCCAGGCGCGATCGTGAGCGGCATCGGCTGCCGTAAGCAGTTCCTGCGCTAGCGCGTCATCGTTCGCGAAAAGCCCCGAGGCGACATGACCGAGCGCGATCACGCAAGCGCCCGTAAGTGTCGCGATGTCGATGACGGCGCTCGGCTCGTAACGTTCCGCATACGAAAGCGCATCACAAAGAATGAGCCGGCCCTCGGCGTCGGTATTCAGGATCTCGACGGTCTGGCCCGACATGCTCTTCACGATGTCGCCAGGTTTGGTGGCCTGCCCGCCCGGCATGTTTTCGGTCGTCGGAATGAGTCCCACCACGTTGAGCGGCAGCTTCATCTCGCCGACCGCTTTCAACGTACCGAGCACGCTGCCCGCGCCGCTCATGTCGAACTTCATTTCGTCCATCTCGGCGGCAGGCTTGATCGAGATGCCGCCCGTGTCGAAGGTGACACCTTTGCCCACGAGCACGACAGGCTTTGCTTCTTTGCGCGCGCCGCGATGCTCGACGACGATGAACTTGGGCGGCTCGTGACTGCCGCGAGCTACCGCGAGCAGCGCGCCCATGCCCATTTTTTCCATGTCCGTGCGGTCGAACACCTGCACTTTCATGCGATATCGCTTGCCGAGCTCGCGAGCCTGATCGGCGAGGTAGCTGGGCGTGCAGACATTGGGCGGCAGGTTACCCAGGTCTTTCGTAAGCGCCATACCTTCCGCGAGCGCACGACCGCGGTTGAGTCCAGCCTCGGCAGGCTTCACATCTGCCCGGTCTGATACCGCGAGCACGAGCTCCTTCAAGCCTGGCTTTGCCGCATCCTTGCGGCTTTTCATGAGCTCGAAACGATAAACGCTTTCCTGCGCCAGGGTGACCGCCTGCTGGGCGCGCCATCCGATATCGCGCCCGTCGACGTCGACCGTCGCGAGATGCAGCTCGGCTGCTTTTGCGCCCGTTGCATTCACCGCCCGCATCGCGGTTGCCACAGCTTCGCGATACTGCTTTACCCCGAAGTCTGCTTCGCGACCGAGGCCGACCAGGAGCACACGTTCGCTGCCGCCCTCGGGAACGTTGTGCAGCAGAAGCGTGGTGCCGCTTTTACCTTCCATGTCGCCGCGGCGCAGAAGCTTGGAGAGCTGCCCCTGCGTGTCGAGCTGCGCGGCTGCCGCACTCAGCTTGCGACCTTCGAATACGCCGACGATCACGCAGTCCGTTTTGCTTCGTCCCGGCTGCACGTTTTTTATGCTAAAGTCCACGCTGTCATCGCTCCTGTGCGGCAAGTGTACTTGTTGCGTTCGTACTCACGTTCGTACTTACGTTCGACGTTCGTACTTACGTTCGACGTTCGTACTTACGTTAGTACTGACGCTTCCGATTATCCGCACAACGTCGAGCAAAAGCAAAATCCGGTAATGATCTTTCAAAGGGCTCTCGTCCGCGAATTCGCGAACGCTGCGGCCGCCACATTCTTCGTATTGCTGGGCATCACGCTTGCGACTCAGCTCGTAAGGCTGCTCGGGCAGGCTGCAATCGGAATCATTACATCGACAGGCGTTTTTGCGCTGCTCGGTTTCGCGCTGCTCAACTATCTGCCGGTGTTGCTGTCGCTCACGACGTTCGTCGCGGTGCTGCTGACTCTCACGCGCACTTACCGCGATTCGGAAATGGTGGTGTGGTTCGCGAGCGGAGTTTCGCTGACGCGCTGGATACGTCCGGTTCTCGCGTTCGCACTGCCTCTCGTCGCCCTGATCGGCTTTGTGTCGCTGGTGCTCTCGCCGTGGGCTGCCACCCGCTCGGAAGAGTTGCGCCGTCTGATGGAGAGCCGCGACGACGCGTCCGCCATCGTGCCGGGAACCTTCCGCGAGTCGAGCCGTGCCGAGCGCGTCTATTTCGTGGAAGAAGTGTCGGGCTCGGACAACATGGTCGCCAACGTGTTCGTGAGCTCCAGTCAGCACCAGAAGCTCGGCGTCATGGTCGCGCGCCGTGGCTTCCAGGAAACTGCGGAGAACGGTGACCGCTTTCTCGTTCTCCTGAACGGACGCCGCTACGAAGGCGAGCCCGGTACGCCGGAGTACCGCGTGTTCGAATTCGACCGCTACGCGATGCGCATCGAAAGTGGCGAAGCACGGGCGCGCGCGCCTACGTCCAAGACCACCAGCACCCACGCGCTTTTGACCGAGCGATCTTCGCGGAATCTCGCGGAGCTCTCGTGGCGCATCGGCCTGCCGCTTTCCGCGCTTGTTCTGTCCCTGCTCGCAATACCGCTGTCGTTCGTGAATCCGCGAGCGGGGCGCTCGGGGAACCTCGTCCTCGCGATCCTGATCTACATGACTTACAGCAACATGCTTTCGATCGCGCAGGCCTCCATCGCTCAATCGCGCATCTCGTTCGGCGTCGGCTTCGCCATCCATGCCGCCATGTTCACGGTGCTGCTCGCGCTTTTCTACCGCCGCTTGTTTTTGAGACCGCTCGCGCGCTTCTTCCGATGAGGACGCTGCGGCGCTATCTCGCCTCCGAGATCATCGTGGCGACATCCCTCGTCATGGTCGCGTTGCTCATGTTGTTCGCGTTCTTCGACATGGTCGACGAGATGAGGGACCTCGGCCGGGGCGGCTATCGCCTGACGAACATCGCCATACACGTGCTTCTTACGCTGCCCACGCACGTCTACGAGGTGTTTCCCATCGCGGCGTTGATCGGGACACTCTTTGCGCTCGCTCAGCTTGTCGCAAGCACCGAATACACCGTGATACGCGCCTCCGGGGTGTCCCTGTGGAAGCTGAATCGCACGCTGCTCGTGGTCGGCGCGCTTTTCGCGGTCCTCACGTTCTGTTTTGGCGAATTCATCGGGCCTCCCGCCGAGCAGCTCGCGCAACGTCTGCGCTCACTTGCGATCGCGGGGATCGTCGCGCAGGAATTTCGCTCCGGATTGTGGATCAAGGACGGCCACAACTTCGTGAACGTGGGCGAGGTGACGCCTCAGGTGCAACTCAAGCGCGTTCGCATCTACGACTTCGACGAGAAATTCCGCCTGCGCACACTGAGCATTGCCGACACAGGCATCTACGTGCAGAACAGAAAGTGGATTTTGACCGGCGTCGTGCGCACGACGTTCGACGACATGCGCACGCAGGTCCAGGAAATACCGAAGGTCGAATGGACGAGTGTGCTCGAGCCGCAACTGCTTTCGATGCTGGTGGTCAAGCCGGACCGCATGTCGGCCTGGAGCCTGTACTCGTACACGCAGCACCTGAAGGAGAATCGCCAGCGGGCGCTGCGTTACGAGATCGCGCTATGGATGAAGGGCATGTATCCCCTCGCGGTGCTGGTGATGGTGATCCTCGCGGTTCCCTTCGCTTATTTTCAGAAACGGCAGGGTGGCGTCGGTGCGCGAATATTCACCGGCATCATGCTGGGTATCGCCTTCTACACGCTGAACCGATTGTTCGGCGCGGTGGGCCTGCTTTACGACTGGCCGGCTCCGGTCGCGGCAGTAACGCCGACGGTCATGTTCCTTGCGCTCGCGATCGGCATGATGTGGTACCAGGAACGACGCTAGCGGTGCTCCGGCGTCTTGCGTTGAGCGATCAACGCGTAACCGTCGTCGACACGATGCGAGTTGCGGCGAGCCGATCGTGTAAAAACGCGTGTTCGCGATCGAGCAGGGCCCACAGAAAACCCACCCCGACGAGAGCAAGGCCAGCTACAGCGGCGACATACCGCAAAAGGGCTCGTCCTACCGTCGGCGCGGCGCCCTCTCGCGTAACGAGTCGCAAGCGCCAGGTCTTCATCGCGAGCGTTTGCCCGGTGCGCGTCCAGTGCCATACGAAGTAAGCACCTGCGGCCGCGACCAGGTAGAACTGATAAGCCGGACGCACCAGAACGAGACCGAACATTGCCTGCACAAGGGTGACGGGCAGACTTGCGCACCACAACACGGCAATGAGGAGTAGCGCCTCGTAAAAGAGCGACGCCGCGCAGCGTCGAAGTGGAGCCGGCGGTGCGGGGTCGAGCCGGTCCGGGCGCGGGTCCGCGGGCATCGGTCCCGCGAAGCTCAGTTCGCGCCGGGCGTGGCGGGCGGTATGGCCGATGCGTCAGGCGCCGGCGTTACGGGAGCTGGCGGGGGCGGTGGCGGCGCAACGGATTGCTGGTACTCCTGCCACTTCTGTTTGACTTCTCGACGCTCCTGCGGCGGCAGGTTCTTCAGCGTCCTGTAGCGATCGCGCGCGGCCTTACGCTCCTCGGGGGTGAGCTTCGCCCACTCCTGCATCCGCTTTTGCAGCCGTTGCTGTTCGGCCGGCTTCATTGTCGCGTACCGGTTGGCGATTGCGACCCACTTCTTGCGGCGCGTCGTATCCAGCTGCTCCCACTCGGGCTGCAGCGGCGCGAGCACCTGCTGCTGGGCGGGGCTGAGCTCCGTCCAGGCCGGTCTGGGTGCGGCTTTCCTAGCGTCGGCTTTTGGCTGTGCTGCGGCGGCTGTGAACGCGATGCATAACGAGGCGATCAGCGCGACGAGCGTTTTAGCCATGAATCGAAGCCTTGGTCCAGGTAGGCGCTGATGGGCAACTCGTCAGTGAGCAGTCCCGCGTCTATGTCCGCAATGTCGCTGGCGAGATTGCTCGTATTCACATAAACCACACCGATGAGCCCCAGAATCAGGGCCGCGAAAGGTACGAGGTAGCGCACACCGAAGACGCTCTGCTCGGTGAAGCGTGAAAACGGACCGGCCCAAGCCGGCATGAGCGCCGACACTTTGCGGCCCTGCTGACGCGAAAGCGCGAGGTTTCGCGCGTGCGCGAGGCGCTCGCGTTTGTCGGCGCTTAAGCCGTCGGTGCCCTCATCGAGGAGCCTGGCGATCCGCGTTGCCAGCTCGTCTTCCTGATTCATAGCTTGATCCCCTGTTTCTCGAGCATCGCAGCAAGCGCATGGGTCGCCCGCGAGCAATGCGTTTTCACGCTTCCCTCGGAGCAGCCCATAGCTTTCGCCGCTTCGGCGACGTCCATTTCCTCCCAGTAACGCAGCAAAAAAGCCTGTCGTTGACGGGCCGGTAGCTTAGATAACGCTTTTTCAATCAACCCAAGCACTTGCGCACGGGCGAGCTGGTCCGGGGGCGGCTCCATCGCTTTGGATGTACTTTCCACCTCGAGAGTTTCGAGCGGGTCGTGATCCTCGTCGGTATCGGACCCGAAGAGCGCGGAGACCGGCGTCGTCCAGATCGCGCGCACGCGCTGGCGCCGATAGAGGTCCCGGATGACATTCTGAAGGATCCGCTGAAACAGCAAAGGCAATTCAGCAGCGGGTCTTTCCCCGTATTTCTCGGCGAGCTTGAGCATCGCGTCCTGCACCACGTCGAGTGCGAGCTGATCGTCCCGGACTGCGAATAGCGCCTGCTTGTACGCGCGGCGCTCCACTCCGCTGAGAAAATCCGAAAGTTCCTTTTGGGTGGCCAGTGCGCTTGCCTTGGAGGAGTCACCGGAGGCTTCTCGCGGTCCATACCGCCTTCGGTTTTGGGCGCCGCCGGGTGGCACGCATCTTGAGCTAAAACAGGGCCCTCGCGCAAGTTGCGAAGTCGCCCCGCAGGTCGACCTGGACGGGTTTCTGCCGCGCCTATCATACTGTTTAATGAGGCGTTTTACTTGACCCGACCAGCGGCAGACTGTAATGTGTCGGGTTTTCCCGTCGTGTCCCCTCCAAGCTGGAAGCGTCTATGAGTATGACTGGTGCCGAGATCGTTGTGCACTGCCTCCAGGCGGAAGGCGTCGAGTACGTCTTCGGCTATCCCGGCGGCGCAGTGCTGTTCCTCTACGACGAGCTCTTCAAACAGGACAAGGTGAAGCACGTTCTGGTGCGTCACGAACAGGGGGCGATCCACGCGGCTGACGGCTATGCGCGTTCGACGAACCGGCCGGGTGTCGCCATGGTGACGTCCGGCCCCGGCGTCACGAACGCGGTGACCGGGATAGCAACCGCATATATGGACTCGATTCCTCTCGTCATCATCACGGGTCAGGTCCCCACCCATGCGATCGGGGAAGACGCCTTCCAGGAATGCGACACCGTCGGCATCACGCGCCCGTGCGTAAAACATAATTTTCTCGTGAAGGATGTGCGAGAGCTCGCACAGACCATCAAGAAAGCTTTCTATATCGCGACGACGGGACGGCCCGGCCCCGTAGTGGTGGATATCCCGAAAGACGTCACGGCCCACAAGGCGGAGTTCGACTACCCGCAGAAGATCGCCATGCGCTCCTACAACCCCGTGACGAAGGGGCACAGCGGGCAGATCAAGCGGGCGATCCAGGCGCTGATCGATGCCAAACGCCCCATGGTGTACACGGGAGGCGGCGTCATTCTGGGCGATGCCGCACCGCAGTTGACGAAGTTCGTGCAGCTCCTCGGCTTGCCCGTCACGAACACGTTGATGGGCCTTGGCGGCTACCCGGCAACAGACCGGCAGTTTCTCGGCATGCTGGGCATGCATGGCACGTACGAGGCCAATATGGCCATGCAGCACTGCGACGTGCTCCTCGCGATCGGCGCCCGCTTCGACGACCGCGTGATCGGCAATCCAAAGCATTTCTTCGAAGAGCCGCGAACGATCATCCACATCGATATCGACCCGTCATCGATTTCGAAGCGCGTGAGAGTGGACGTCCCCATCGTGGGCAACGTGCGCGAAGTGCTCGATGAGCTCCTGCGGCAGCTGGAGAACTCGACCGCGAGGCCGGACGCCGAGGCGCTGAAAGCATGGTGGACACAGATCGAGCTGTGGCGCGGGCGCGACTGCCTGAAATACGACCGCGCGAGCCCGATCATCAAGCCGCAGTACGTGATCCAGAAGCTGTACGAGGTTACGGGCGGTAACGCTTACGTAACCTCGGACGTGGGCCAGCACCAGATGTGGGCGGCTCAGTTCTACAAATTCAACCAGCCACGGCGCTGGATCAACTCCGGCGGCCTCGGCACGATGGGCTTCGGTTTGCCGGCGGCCGTCGGTGTTCAGCTCGCGCACCCGGAATCGCAGGTCGCGTGTGTGACCGGCGAGGCCAGTATCCAGATGTGTATCCAGGAGCTTTCGACCTGCAAGCAGTATCGGCTGCCGATCAAGCTGATCAATCTGAATAATCGCTACATGGGCATGGTGCGCCAGTGGCAGGAGTTCTTTCACGGCAACCGTTACGCAGAGTCCTACATGGACGCGCTGCCGGATTTCGTGAAACTCGCCGAGTCGTATGGACATGTCGGCATGAAGATCGAACGGCCGGAAGACGTCGAGCCGGCGCTGCGCGAAGGTTTTGCGCGCAAGAAAGATCTCGTCTTCATGGACTTCACCACCGACCAGACGGAAAACGTATTTCCGATGGTGCCGGGCGGCAAAGGTCTCTCGGAGATGATCCTCGTATAACAACCCCGAATAAAAATAATCATGCGGCACATCGTTTCAGTACTGCTCGAGAACGAGGCGGGAGCGCTCTCGCGCGTCTCGGGGCTTTTCAGCGCGCGCGGCTACAACATCGAATCGCTCACCGTCGCGCCGACAGAGGATGCGACGCTTTCACGAATGACCATCGTGACCTCGGGATCCGATGAAGTCATCGAGCAGATCACGAAGCAGCTGAACAAACTGGTGGACGTCGTCAAGGTCGTCGATCTCTCGGAAGGCGAGCATATCGAGCGCGAGTTGATGCTCGTGAAAGTGCGAGCCGTCGGCAAGGACCGCGAGGAAATGAAGCGGATGGCGGATATCTTCCGCGGCCGCATCATCGACGTCACCGATAAGGATTACACGATCGAGCTTACGGGCACCGGCTCGAAGCTCGATGCATTCCTGAAAGCGATCGATCGTACGGCGATTCTCGAAACAGTTCGCACCGGCGCATCGGGCATCGGACGCGGCGACCGCCTGCTGCGGGTCTAGCGTCGTCCCGATTTCTCATCACTCCATCTCACGTTGCACGGACTACACATGAAAATCTATTACGACAAAGACGCCGATCTTTCGCTCATCAAACGGAAGTCGGTCGCCATCATCGGCTATGGCTCTCAGGGCCACGCGCACGCGAACAACCTCAAGGACTCCGGTGTTGAAGTAACGGTGGGTTTGCGCGAAGGCGGCGCGTCGTGGAACAAGGCGAAAAACGCGGGGATCGCGGTGAAGGCGATCGGGGAGGCCGTCAAGGGCGCGGACCTCGTGATGATCCTGCTCCCGGACGAGCACCACCAGCAGATCTATCTGGAAGAAATCGAGCCGAACATCAAGAAAGGTGCGACGCTCGCGTTCGCGCATGGCTTCAATATCCATTTCAAACAGATCGAGCCGCGTAGCGATCTGGACGTGATCATGATCGCACCGAAAGGCCCGGGACATCTCGTGCGTTCGACGTACACGCAGGGAGGCGGTGTGCCGTCACTCATCGCCATCCACCAGGATGCGTCCGGGAAAGCGCGCGACGTGGCGCTTTCGTACGCCGCGGCGATCGGAGCGGCGCGTGCCGGTGTCATCGAAACGACGTTCCGCGAGGAGTGCGAGACGGATCTCTTCGGCGAACAGGTCGTGCTCTGCGGCGGGCTTACGGCGCTCATCCAGGCGGGCTTCGATACGCTCGTCGAAGCCGGTTACGCCCCCGAGATGGCGTACTTCGAGTGCCTGCACGAAGTGAAGCTGATCGTCGACCTCATCTACGAAGGCGGCATCGCCAACATGCGCTACTCGGTCTCGAACACGGCCGAATACGGCGACTTCACGCGCGGTCCGCGGATCGTGAACGATCAGACCAAGGCGGAAATGAAGCGCATCCTGCAGGAGATCCAGACGGGCCAGTTCGCCCGCGAGTTCATTCTCGAGAACAAGGCGGGAGCGCCGACGCTCAAGGCGATGCGCAGGATCGGAGCAGCCCAGCAGGTCGAGACCATCGGCGCGAAGCTCCGCGACATGATGCCCTGGATCAAGAAGAACCGGCTCGTCGACCAAACCAAGAATTGAGCACGCCGACACCGGCATGATCGCGCAGGCGCGGGTTTTGCCCTCAGGCGGTAAGATCTGAGAGGCCGAGCCATGTCTTATCCGCATCCGGTTATTGCACGTGAGGGCTGGCCGTTCCTGGCCGGCTCTCTTTTGTTGGCGATCGTCGTAAACGCGTGGGCGGGGTTCTGGTGGGCTTTGCCGCTCTGGATCCTCGCTCTTTTCGTTCTGCAGTTCTTTCGCGATCCGCCGCGCACGGCCCCCGCCGATCCGAACGCGGTCGTTTCCCCCGCCGATGGCCGGATCGTCGTCGTCGAGCGCGCGCGTGACCCTTATCTCGATCGGGACGCAATCAAGATCAGCGTGTTCATGAACGTCTTCAACGCGCATTCAAACAGAACGCCGTTCGACGGCAGCGTGCGCAAGACCTGGTACCACCCCGGAAGCTTTCTGAACGCGTCGCTGGCGAAGGCCTCGCTCGAAAACGAAAGGGCCGCGATGTGGCTTGCGACTCCGCGCGGCGACGTGACCGTCGTGCAGGTGGCAGGGCTGATCGCGCGCCGCATCCTTTGCTACGCGAAGGAAGGTCAGCAGTACAAACGCGGCGATCGTTTCGGCTTCATTCGTTTCGGGTCGCGTGTCGATGTGTACCTGCCGTTGAACGCGATGCCGAAGGCGAGTGTCGGTGATAAGGTGTACGCGACCAGCACCACACTGGCGGTCCTGCCCTGACCATGATGCTCGAGCCGCGCGAGAGCAAGCTCTTCATCAAATCCCGCTTCGCGCGGCGGGGCATCTACTGGCTTCCCAATCTCTTCACGATCATGGCGCTCTGCGCCGGCTTTTATGCGATCGTGCAGGCAATGAGCGAGCAGTACGTCGAATCGGCCATGGCGATCTTCGCGGCCCTGGTGCTCGACGGCATGGACGGACGCATCGCGCGCTTGACGCGCACCCAGAGCGCGTTCGGGGCCGAGCTCGACAGCCTTTCGGACATGGTGTCGTTCGGCGTCGCGCCGGCGCTCGTCGTGTACCACTGGGCGCTTCAGGATTTCGCCGCTTCCCACAGCGTGGCGATGCTCGGTCCATGGCTTTCGACCAAGCTCGGATGGATCGCTGCGTTCGTTTACTGCGCTTGCGCGGCGCTGCGTCTCGCGCGCTTCAACACGAATATCGATGTCGTCGACAAACGCTTTTTCCAGGGACTTCCCAGCCCGGCTGCCGCCTGTCTCGTGGCAGGTCTCGTTTGGGCGATGGAAATATACGACGTCCACGGGGGCGACATACGCTGGCTCGCGTGGGCTTTGACGATGTTTGCGGGGTTGTCCATGGTCAGCAACATCCCGTTCTACAGCGGCAAGGACATCAATCTGCGCAAGAGCGTTTCGTTCCCGGTGGTCGTGGGAATCACGCTGGGGCTCGTATTTCTCATAGCGTTCTCCAGCACGCTCCCGGAGATGCTCTTCCTGCTCTTCAGCGGTTACGCGATATCGGGGTATGTGTTGCGAGTTATGGGTGCTCTGTCCCGGAAGCGCTCGCCGCCTTCCGCACCCCCACCTGCCTGACGCCGCCGCTAGCTTGCGCAGGGCGCGAAAACTCTTTATATTGGCGCGTCATGAAGCTCTCTTTGCAGGCATCCGAAGCATCCTTTTGCGCCAGCCTCCTGCTGCGCCGCCTGCTGCTGCGCGTTCGCGCGCGCTAAACTCCATCCCCAAAATTCTGTAGTTCCGTACCGGCGTGGGTAACCGCCCGGAGAAGGCATATTCCAGCCGCTTGATGGGCTACTACGCCCACGGCAAGAGTGGAGGCCGCAATGGCTAATGAGCACTTGATCATATTCGATACGACGATGCGCGACGGGGAGCAGAGCCCGGGCGCATCGATGACCCGCGAAGAGAAGATCCGCATCGGGCGCCAGCTCGAAAGAATGAAAGTCGACATCATCGAAGCCGGGTTCCCGGCGGCGAGCGACGGCGACTTTGCTGCCGTGCAGGCGGTAGCGCGCGCCGTGAAGGACAGCGTGATCTGTGGCCTCGCTCGGGCGAACGAGCAGGACATCCGGCGCTGTGGTGAAGCTGTTCGCATCGCGGCGCAGCCGCGCGTGCATACGTTCATCGCGACCTCGCCGATTCACATGGAAAAGAAGCTTCGGATGGAGCCCTCCCAGGTGATCGACCAGGCCGTGCGGTCCGTGCGCTGGGCGCGCGAGTACACGGACAACGTCGAGTTTTCGCCGGAGGACGCGGGACGCTCGGATCTCGATTTTCTCTGTCGGATCATCGAGCAGGTGATCAAGGCCGGTGCGACGACGATCAACGTGCCCGACACCGTCGGCTATACGCTTCCTGAAGCGTTCGGCAACCTCATTCGGCAGCTACGCGAACGCGTGCCGAATTCGGACAAAGTCGTATGGTCGGTCCACTGCCACAACGATCTCGGCCTCGCGGTGGCGAACTCGCTTTCGGCCGTGCTCGCGGGCGCGCGCCAGGTCGAGTGCACGATCAACGGTCTCGGAGAGCGCGCGGGCAACGCCGCGCTCGAGGAAATCGTCATGGCGGTTCGCACGCGCCAGGACATGTTTCCGTGCGACACGCGCATCGATACGTCACAGATCGTACCCGCGAGCAGGCTTGTCTCGGGCATCACAGGATTTCCCGTGCAGCCGAACAAGGCGATTGTGGGCGCGAACGCTTTCGCGCACGAGTCCGGCATTCATCAGGACGGTGTGCTGAAGAGCCGCGAGACTTACGAGATCATGCGCGCTCAGGATGTAGGCTGGAACGCGAACAAGCTCGTGCTCGGCAAACACAGCGGCCGTAATGCATTCAAGACGCGGCTGTCCGAGTTGGGCATCGTGATCGATTCCGAGGAGGCATTGAACGCGGCGTTCAAGCCTTTCCAGCACAGTGGGATCCGAAGCTTGGAATTCACGTGACTTGAAGTCGCGGC
>JADMIO011564937.1_pt1 | contig 120763 bp, 124 predicted proteins | sample 8958161 | NCBI WGS metagenome assembly JADMIO01 (sample SAMN16585339, study PRJNA669376) | soil metagenome | isolation source: Crop rotation soil | place: USA: Cullars Rotation, Alabama | collected 2011 | reverse complement strand
CCGCGACTTCAAGTCACGTGAATTCCAAGCTTCGGATCCCACTGTGCTGGAAAGGCATCGTCGGGATCCTCGCCACTCTCGCCCTCGCGGCATGCAGCGAGCCTCGCACCGCGAGCGTCGAAGCCGCTGCCGGCGTCTCGAACGCCGACTGGGCGACACTCATCGCAGAGCTCAAGGCCTTCGAACGTCGTGTCGGATTCGAGCCGACGAACAACTTCCTTCGCATGGTTCGACAGAAACAGTCATTCCCATTTTGCGGGCGCGTTTCCCGCCTCTACCTGCCGTATTCGTACAACGACCCGGCGATTCGCTGGTTCGACGCGAACGACTGCGGCGGTTCGGCAGAGAACGTCGATGTCTTCGCGGGCGAGAGCGAAGCGGTCGGCGAAAACGGCACGCCGGTGACGCAGGCGCTGCTCGAAGCGCCTCTCGAAAGAATCCTGTACGTGGTGTTTCACGAGGACTGTCACGATCAGTTCGCATTCCCGCACGGGTTCGAGGAGGCCGTCTGCAATGCTATTGCGTACCACGCGATGATGCGGTTCGCGCGGGAGCGCTATGGGTCGAACAGCAGCGAGTTCGAGGCGGTTGAACGATACGTCGAAGAAGGTGCGCGAAGTGCGCGGCTCACGGTTACGTTTTACGACGAAGTCGCGGCGCTTTACGCGCGGCATGGTCGAAACGAGTTATCGACGGCCGCCCTGCTCAAGGAGCGCGCAGTCACGTTCGCGAACGCGGCACGCGCGCTCGACTGGGACATTGCCGCGGTCAACAACGTGTTTCTCGCGAACGCGATGACGTACAGTCGTCACTACGATTTCGCGGCGGACGTAATGCACGTATTGCACGGCGACGTTGCACGCGCCGTCGCTTTTTTTCGACACGTCGATTCGATGAAGCCTACGCGTGAGCAGACCATGAAAGCACGGCGGCTCCCGACTGAAAGATCGGTGGAGTTCATACGTGCATATGAGGAAGTCGTAGTCGAAACCACCAGAAAAGCGCTCATGGAGACCGCGCCGATTCTCTAGTCCGAGTTCTCCGTGCCGTTAACTGGGCACGTGGCAAAACAGACGTTAAAAAAAAGGCAAATGAAAGAGAATTCGTCACGCTTCGCATTATCGGGCGCTCAAGATTGCGGCAGCACGGAACGCGTCACCGCAGACGTGCTGGCACACATACGGTTTGCAACCCAGGCTGTGAAGCGGCAGGACATGGCTGGAATGACCGAAGGGCTCGCCGCGGCAGTGGATCTGTACGAGCAGTATCCGAGCCATGTTCATGCGCCAACGAGCCATCTTCCCGATCTCCTCCTGTGCATTCGTTCGGGCCGTACGCTCTGCAGTGCGCTAGGCCGGCCCGATAGCGATCTCGGTGCGCTCGAAGCGCGCGCCGAAGCGCTGCGACACCCTCTGCACTGATTCGCTCAGGTTTCCCGACAAAGCTGCAGGCTCTCGCCTGCCGCTTGGCACGCGTGCGCGGCGCGGCGATACTCGCTCGTTCCCTTCAACGACCGGGTTCCACATGCGCAGCATCGACCGTCGCACGCTCCTCAAATCCGGCGCCGCATTCGCCCTGACAGGCGTCGCGGCGGCTTGCGTTTCGCCACAGTCACGTCAATACGAGCGCGGCAGCGTCGGCGGTTTGCCTGCGCGCGACGAGTTCGTCGTCCGCGGCGCGACCGTGCTCACCATGGACGAGCGTCTCGGCGATCTCGCGCGTGGCGACGTGCACGTGCGGGATGGCGCGATCGTCGCGGTTGCACCGAGGATCGCAAGCGAGTCACGCTCGATCGATGGCACGGGCATGATCTGCATGCCCGGTTTCATCGATACGCACTGGCATCTGTGGACGAGCGTGTGCCGCGCGCTGATCGAGCTCGACGATCCCAAACGCGGCTATTTTCCCGTCACCAATGCGCTTGGGCAGCACTACACGCCGGAGGACAGCTATCGCAGCGTGCGTCTTGGCCTCGCGGAGGCGCTGAGCGCTGGCGCGACGACCGTTCACAACTGGGCACACAACATCCGCTCGCCGGAGCACGCCGACGCGGAGCTCCGCGCGATGCGCGACATGGGTGTGCGGGGACGGCTGGCGTACGGCACGCCACAGGGTCTGCCCGACGAAGAGCCGATGGATCTCAAGGGGCTCGGGCGCATACAGCGGGAATGGATGCCGAATGACGGCATGCTCACACTCGGCATCTGCTCCCGCAACGTGGGCGATACCACGAACGCACTCCGCGGCAATATCTCCGTCGAGACCGCGCGGATCGACTGGGGCGGCGCGCGAGCGCTCAAGCTGCCGATCACGATGCACACGTCGGGGCCGAGTCCGGTCAAGCTGCTGGAGGACGCGAAGCTGCTCGGGCCCGACGTGCAGCTCGTTCATCCGCTACTCACGACTGCGGAAGAGCGCCGGATCATGAAAGCGCGTGGCGTGAGCTACAGCACGTCGCCGACCGGAGAGTCGCGCCGGCCCGCGAGCGCGGGCGTGATCCAGTTCGGTGAGCTGCTCGAAGCCGGCGTCAAAATGAGTCTTTCGATGGACAACACCAGCAGCTATGCCGCGGATTACTTCCAGTGCATGCGCATCCTTTACAACCTGCACCAGCATCGTATCGGTCCGCGCATACCGCTCACCGGAAAACGTCTCGTGCAGCTTGCGACACTCGACGGCGCGATCGATCTGGGAATCGCGGATCGCACCGGATCGCTCACACCGGGCAAGCGCGCGGATCTCATCCTCATTCGCACGGGCGACATCAACGTCGCGCCGATGAGCGATCCGTATACCGCGCTCGTTTCCTTCGCGCAGCCGCGCAACATTGACACGGTCGTCGTGGACGGCCGCATTCTGCGGCGCGGCGGCGCCTTCACGGCACTCGACTATGCGCAGGTGCTGCGCGAGGCCGCCGAAACCGTGGCGGGTCTGCGCGCGCGCGCCAATTGGGTGTAATGCGCTCGTTCCGGCGCGGTCATCTCACATGAATTCGAGCCCCGTCTGCTGGAGTCCCGCGAGCCCGATGTTCTGCTGGTTCTGAGCGCTTTCGGCAGCGAGCACGGCGAGTGTAGCTTGTGTGTGCACACCGGTATCGAGGAGGCCAGTGTAGAACGCGCGCTCGGTGCTCGTCGGTGCGCGCCCGTTGACGTTCTGGAACACGTAATCGACGAACGCGGCGTTCGAGTGTGAACCCGCCAGTGACGCGAACAAATCGGTGCTGGCGGCGATTCCCGCGACTTGATCGTACGTGAGCCCCGAATCGAACAATCGCAAGCCGGCGCCGGCAAGCCCGGCGTTGTGCACGAATGCAGGTCCGAACACGGCGCCGAGCAGCTTCGCGGTGCGGCCCGCGGCGCCGTCGATATCGAGTGCGAGGGCAATATCCGGAAAGGCCAGACGCTCTACGCTGAAGAGATCGTCCTGCTCACGTGTCGAGGTGTCGATGACTTGGACGAAATCCCCGCTATGCGTTCCAGCGTAGGCGGTGCGGGGTTTCGCGAACACGGCCGTGTCGGTTCCCGCTCCGCCATACAACGCGTCGGAGCCCGCATCACCTTCGAGTATGTCGTTACCGGACCCGCCGAAGAGCGTATCGGCACCATCGCCGCCGCGAAGCACGTCGCCCTGATCTGCGGACACCGCAAGCGGGGTGAGCCGGAAGACCTCGCCGCCGAAATCGACGATGTAGAGATTGCCGCGGGCGTCTTCCCCAAACGAGGACGGGCTCGATATCGTGCCGGCGTTCGGGACGATCTGGCCCGTGCGCTCGGTCGCGAACCACGAGGTGCCATCGAAAGCGAGCGTGAAGATCCGGGTCGCAACGAAGTCAGCGAAGAAGTACTGGCCCTGCAATCCTTCGCTCTCGCCGCGATAGACGTAGCCGCCGGTAATGGATGCACCGACCGAGTGGTTGTACGCATGAATCGGAAACGTGAGGGTGCCGATGGACAGCGCCGTGTTGCTGCTGAACCGCGCGGGACCTTCGAACGCGTTCCAGCCATAGTTCGCCCCCGCGATACCGATGTCGATCTCTTCCCAGGTGTCCTGGCCCACGTCCGCGATGAAGAGATCGCCCGTTGCACGATCGAAGCTCGGCCGCCACGGATTGCGCAGCCCCAACACCCAGATCTCATCGGCGCCGGGTTGGCCGACGAACGGGTTGTCCGCCGGGATTGCGTAGTTGCGTGCTGGATCGGCCGGAAACGCATCGGCGTGCACATCGATCCGGATGAGTTTCCCGAGCAGGCTGTCGATGTTCTGCCCCGAGCCGAGCGGGTCGCCAGCGCCGCCACCGTCGCCGAGGGCGGCATAGAGAAAGCCATCGCGTCCAAAGCCGAGCCACCCGGCTTTATGGTTGGTGAATGCGGGTTGGTCTATCGTAATGATCGGTGTGGCGGTCGTGAGGTCGGCCAGATTCGGAGTTGTCGCGGACACGTGATAGCGGCGAATTTCCGTGTCGCCGTTGCCGTTCGTGAGGTCCACGTAGAAAAAGCCATTCGTGGCGAAGCCCGGATCGAATGCAAGGCCGAGAAGTCCGCCTTCACCCGCTGTGGAGATCTGGGACGACAGGTTCAGAAAAGGTGTGTTGAGTACTGCGCCCGTGGACAGATCGAGAATCTTGATCGCGCCGGTCTTCTCGACGACGAAGAGACGATTCACGTCGTCTGGCGGCGCCGTGACGAAAAGGGGCTGGCTGAGACCGCTCGCTACGCGTGTCGCCGAGATGCTCGAGACCTGCGACTGCGGCCCGTTCGGATCGAAGCCATAGATGACGTCGTCTGCGGCGCTGCCTTGCAGGGTGTTACTGCCATCGTTTCCAATGATGAGCATCGCTATCGACTTTCGGAATCAGCGAAACCTGCAAAAATCCGAATCGCGGAAGGTGCATCCACCGTGCCGGGTGTGGGAGATGAGATGATGTCAAGCGCGCGAGTTTCGCCGGAAGATCTAAGCGATGCCGTAAAGGCGTCGATGCCGCTTGCGGAGTCGCTGTTCGACGAGGTGCGGACGAAAACCGCCGATGAAGCGGGCGTGAGCCGCGAACCGTACAGCGAGGGCGAGCAGATCGCGCTCGACGCGCTCGTTCGGGCGGCCGACGCGCTCGCTCTGGAAAAGCGCACGGACCCGTTCGGGAATGTCTATCTGACGCTGCCCGGCATCGATCGCGCAGGACCGGGTTGGATCGTCGGATCGCACGTGGATTCAGTGCCGCGAGGCGGCAATTACGATGGCTTTGCCGGGGTCGTCTCCGGCGTGACGGCGCTTGTCGCGTTTCGGCGGGAGAACTTCGTTCCATCGCGCGATGTAACGGTGATGGCCATACGTGCCGAGGAGCTGTCCGCATGGTACGGCGGCCAGCACGACGGCCACATCGGCAGCCGCGCCGCGCTCGGCCTGTTGCCCGCCGCGGAGCTCGAGTCCGCCATCAACAGTCGTACCGGGAGAACGCTGCGCAGCCATATGAAGGAAGCTGGAGCCGATCCGGGGGCCGTGGGCCAAGGTGGCCCGTATCTGTCGCCAGCTCGGTTCAGGGGGTATCTCGAGCTTCACATCGAGCAGGGACCCGTGCTCGAGGGCTGCGGCATTCCGCTCGGCGTGGTCACTGCCATTCGGGGCGCGGTGCGTGGACGCTCGTGCCGCTGCATCGGTGAATACACGCATTCAGGCGCGGTGCCTCACGAGTATCGCAGCGACGCGGTGATGGCGACCGTCGAGCTCGTGCATGCGCTCGATGACGAGTGGTCCCGCGTGCGCGCGGCAGGCGGCGATCTCGTGTTCACGGTCGGAAAGCTCTTCACGGATCCGAAACAGCACGCGCTGACGAAAGTGCCGGGCGCAACGGAGTTCACGCTCGATCTGCGAAGCCAGGACGAGAGCATGCTCCTCGCGCTTCGTGACCTCGTCGAGCGGCTGTCGTCGGAGATCGCAAAACGACGACGCGTGCGTTTCGATTACGCGCCGTTTTCGCTGCAGCGCCCTGCGACAATGGACACTGAGTTTCGATCGGCACTTCTCGAGGGCTGTCGCGAGTTGGGCGTGCGCTCGATGGAAATTCCGAGCGGGGCCGGACACGATGCGCAGGACTTCGTGCATGCCGGTTTTCGCGCGGGCATGATCTTCGTGCGCAACAGCCACGGCAGTCACAATCCCGACGAGGCCATGGAGATGACCGATTTCGAGCTGGGCACGCGTTTGCTCGCCTGGATGCTCGCGCGCGACTGAAGGGCGCGTACTCAGCCGAGCCGCGGATCTCGCAGGTTCGTGAGCGGCCGATACGGATGCGCGCGCATGACATCTTCGTCGAGATCGATGCCGATTCCGGGCGCATCGCCGATTTCGAAGCAGCCGTCGGAGGGTTCGGGGTGGCTGCCGCGCAGGAGCTCATAGTAGAGCGGGCTTTCCCCGAGCTGGTGCTCGAGAATCAGGAAAGCCGGTGCGACGGCACACAGCTGCAGGCTCGCCAGTGTGCACACAGGCCCCGTCGGGTTGTGCGGTGAGAACGCGACGCCGGCGCGTTCGCAGAGCGCTGCAATGCGCAGCAGCTCCCGATAGCCGCCGGCGTATTTGATGTCCGGCATCACGACATCGAGCAGGCCGCCCTCGATGAACGGCCGAAACCCGGCGACGCCGATTTGCTGCTCGGCACCGGCGAGGCGTGTGCCGGTCGTATGCGCGAGGCTGCGGAGTCTCGCAAGCGCAGGAAAGTTCTCCGGGCTTTCCGAAATCGGACACTCGAACCAGAAGAGCTTTGCGCCTTCGAGTTCTTTCAGCACGCCGGCAGCGATTGCTTCGTCGAAGCGCCAATGACAATCCACGAGCAGGTCGACTTCAGCGCCGATTGCAGCGCGCGTTGCGTAAATGCGTTCGATGCCTGAATCGATGCGCCCGCGGCTTGCAGCGCTGGCGAGCTCTGCGGGCACCACGCCGTCGAAAGGCGCGATCTTGACGGCTTTGTAGCCTCGTTTCACCGCGTCCCGCGCGCTTGCGGCAAAACCGGCCGGGGTGCGGTCCTCGGTGCGACGGTTGATGTTGGCGTACATGCGAATGGATGTGCGCTGGACGACACCCAATGTTTCACGGACAGGCACGCCCCTGCATCGCGCATCGACGTCGGTCACCGCCTGCTCGAGCGCGCTCACGACCGAGCTTGCAACGAGGCCCGCAGGCGAGGCGGGCTGTACCCGCAGGTGGTCGAGGGCGTCCGGTGCGGAGCGTCCGATAATGCTTCCGCTCAACTCCTCCAGATACGCGAGCTGGAGCTTCTCCCAACCGTAGAGCGTCGCCTCGCCGTAACCTCTGTGGCCGTCCTCGCTCTCGACGCGGACGAAGAACCAGTTCGACTTCGGCGACAGGTTGACGACGAACGGAATGATTGCTGCGATCACGCGCGCTCCACCGGGATTCGCGTGGATGGAACTCCAGGCGGAGGACTGTGACGCACGGCGCCGCGCTTCATGATCGTTTCCTTGCCGCCGAGACGTTCGATCATGGCCTGCTGGTCCGCGCGTGCGAGCCGATCGACGGTCTCGGGATCGACGATCGCCCGCAGTGCTGCATCGCATGCGGCGAGCTCGGTCCGATATTCCGGCAACCCGCCGAGGTCATGCCGTTCATAGGGGTCGGCTTCGAGATCGAAGAGCATGGGCGCGTAGCCGACGTAATGGATGTATTTGAAGCGGCCGCGGCGGATCATGAACGAGCCCGATGGCGAAGCGACGGCGTGGTATTCCGAGAGTACGGTGCGGGACGGAAGCTCGTGGTGCGCAGCGTCCAAGAGTGACTTGCCCGGCAAGTCTTTGTCGGCGGCGTCCGCGGCGACGCCTGCGCACTCGAGCACGGTCGGAAACACATCGACAAGGCTTACGGGCTTCGTCACCACACGACGCTCAGGTACGCCTGGACCCGCCATGATCATCGGTATCCCGGCGGACTCCTCATAGAGCGTCGACTTGGCCCAGAGCCCACGGACGCCGAGATTCTCGCCGTGATCGGAGCTGTAGATTACGCGTGTGGAGCTCGTGAGGCCTGAGCGCTCCAGCGCGTCGAGCACGCGTCCGACATTGTGATCGAGGAAGCTCACGGAACCGAAGTAAGCTGCAAGCGCACGCTTCACCATGTCAGGTCCGGTGAATCCTGCGTCGTAAGGCCGTCCTTGCCGCATGCGCTCGATGTAGGGATGTCGCGGGCGGTCGCTTTCCGCATACATATCGGGCATCGGAATATCGATATCTGCATACAGTTCGAAAAATTCCGGCGGCGCGATGAGCGGCGGGTGCGGACAGACAAATCCGACATACAGCACCCACGGCTTCCCAGTGCGGGATGCGTTCTGCAGCCACCTGCATGCCTCGTCAGCGATCGCTCGGTCGTACGCGGTGTAATGCGATTCGCCGGGACCTGCTTCGGGGCCGAGCTTCGCGGCACCTTTGCGCACGATGAGCTCATCGCGGATGAGCCCTACCACGTCGCCATCGCCATCGGCGAGATGCATCGGCAGGATTTCTTCGGTGAAACCGTTGCGCGCGGGATCGGAGCTCACGTAGTGGAGCTTGCCGATCGAGACGACGCGATGACCTGCCGCCATCAGGCGATGACCCCAGCTCGGCACGCTGCCATCGTACCCGATAGCGTTATCCCAGAAGCGGATCTGATGGACATAGCGACCGGTCGCGAGGCTCGCGCGTGCGGGCACGCAGATCGGGCAGGTCGTGTACGCCGAAGAAAAGCGTGTACCTCGCGCCGCAAGTGCATCGATATTCGGCGTCTTGACGATTGCATGGCCTGCACAGCCCATTACGCGCGGATTGTGCTGGTCCGAGAACATGATCAGAAGATTGCTGGTTTGCATGAGCGACATCCTCACTGCGTCGTGATGCCGGCTTTACGGATCACTTCACCCCACTTCGCGACCTCGCTGGCGATGTGGCGTCCGAAGTCACTGCGGCTTACCGAGACGACCTCGGTCGCTTCCGCCGCGAGGCGCTGCTTGAGACCCGACGACTGAAGAGTCGCAGACGTTTCACGGTAGAGCATAGCGAGAATCTTCGGGGGTGTTTTCGCCGGCGCGATCATGCCATACCAGTTGTCCGCATCGTATCCCGGAACTGTCTCCGAGACGGCCGGCAGATCCGGTAGCGCCTTCGAACGTCGCGCCGTGGTCACGGCGAGCGCGCGGAGCTTGCCCGAGTCGATGTGCGGTTTGCACACGAGATAGTTCGTGAACGACATCTGGATCTGACCGGTAATTGCATCGTTGACGACCTGTGCGCCCCCTTTGTACGGAATATGAAAGAACTTCGCACCGGTCATGGAAGAAAGCAGCACGCCCGCGAGATGCTGGGCGCTGCCTGCGCCGGGTGAGCCGTAGTTGATCGTGCCCGGGTTCGCCTTTGCAAGCCGGATCAGCTCTTTCACGGTACGTGCGGATACGTGTGGATTGACGTTCACGATGTACGGCTGCGTCGTTGCCCACACGACTGGTGAAAAATCGCGCTGCAGGTCATACGCGGCCTTGCCTTGCAGCGTGGCCGTCGCCGTGTGCGTGGCCGAGATGATGATGAGCGTATAACCATCAGGCGCCGCGCGCGATGCTGCTTCGATGCCGATGGTGCCGCCTGCCCCGGGCCGATTGTCGACGATGAACGAGGCGCCGAGTTTTTCGTTGAGCTTCTGCGCGATTACGCGCGCCAACGCGTCGAGGCCGCCGCCGGCAACGCTCGGCACGATGACGCGCACGGGCTTAGAGGGATACGGCTGCGCGGCGACGGCGTTCGCTGCGAGAAGCGACAGGCACGCGACCAGCAGCCGCCGCGGTTTTTTGTGCAGAATCGACATGCGATAAGCTTACAGCGTGCTTGCCGCTGGAGCCGATGGGCTTGCAGCGGCCCTACGAATGCTGTCGCCGCGTGCCTGGTGGTATCGTCAGCGCGGCCGCTCGAGTGTCGGCAACTCGCGCCTGAAAATGCGGCGCCCGCGCTTGAATCCGGCGAGTGGTAGCGCACACTTGGCGATGACATCGGCGGGCGACGCCTCGTCCCAGATCACGAGATCGGCTGCCTTGCCGACCTCGATGCCGTAATCGTCGAGCCGCATCAGCTTCGCCGCGCGATCCGTGATCATTTCGAAACACACGGTGAGATCCTTCTGGCCGTAGCGCTGAACAATATTCGCATAGAGATTCGCGATGCGCGTGAGAGAGCAGTCACCGTACGGAGTGTAGGCGTTCAGCACGTTGTTGGTCGCGATCGTGCAATTCGCGCCGTTCTCGATGAGCGTATTGGCATCGGTGACACCACGGATGACGCTGTGCTCCATGTGCCGCCCGGCATTGAAAATATCCGTCGCGGGCAGCACCGCGAGCGAGACCTGCGACTGCGCGAGTCGCTTGCCGACCTCGGCCTGCCGTTTGACGGGCATGCAGGAGAATTTCGAGCCGTGTCCGAACGCGACGCGGCCCTGCCAGCCGATGCGCTCGGTGATCTCGCATACGAGGGGATAGTCGAGCTGATCCACTTCGTACCCGCCGTCGAGATGGAAATCGACGTCGATGTCGTACTCGCGCGCCAGCTCGAACACGCGGCGGATCTGGCCCGCGCCATCCTTGTCGTACCGTATGCCGCCACCGATGACAGGCGCGCCGCGCTCGAGACACGCGACAAGGTTTTCGTCCGCGCCCGGCACGTCGGTCCAGCCTTCCTGCAGAAAGACGCAGGGCTGCAGATCGATCGCCCATGCGTAATCTTTTCGCAACTGCTCGACGGCCTCGAAGCCGATGAGGCCGACGTTCGGATCGACTTCGACCTGAGTCCGCATGTGCGTGACGCCGTGCAGAAGACACTGCTCGAGCGTAGCTCGTGCGCGGGCGTAGGTGTCTTCCGGCGTGAAGGTATGCTTCACCGACGCGGTGCGCTGCATGTGATCGCGAGCCATACGATTGGGCTGGTATGGCACACGATCCACGGTCATCGCTTTGTCGAGATGAAAATGGCTCTCGATCAACCCGGGGGACACAAGTTTTCCGCGCGCATCGTGTTGCGGTCCCTGCGCCTCGAGCTTGCGCTCGATCGCAGCGATCAGGCCGTCGCGCACCCCGATGTCCACGGTCGAACCCTCTAATCGGCCGTCTGCGAGCCTTGCGTTGCGAATGATGAGATCGAACGCCATCTGCTATCTTCCGTGTTTGCTGTGGCCGTGAATTTACAAGAGATTGCCATGTCCCGACACCTGAAGATCGCTGCCGCCCAGCTCGGGCCCATACACCTCGCCGATACGCGCGAAGCCATCGTGAAGCGGCTCGTTGCACTGATGCGCGAAGCGCACTCGCAGGGCGCGCGGTTCATCGTCTTTCCGGAGCTTGCGCTGTCGACGTTTTTCCCGCGATGGTGGATGGAAGACCAGGCTGAGGTCGATCGACGATTTTTCGAGCGCGAGATGCCGTCGCCCGTAACCCGGCCGCTGTTCGAGGAAGGCAAGCGTCTCGGTGTGGGCTATTACATCGGCTACGCCGAGCTCGCGGAGGAGGGCGGCCTTCGCCGTTTCAACACCTCGATACTCGTCGGACCGGATGGGAAGATCGTCGGCAAGTACCGCAAGATCCATCTGCCCGGCCATGCGGATCACAAGCCACAGGCGGCATTCCAGCACCTCGAGAAAAAATATTTCGAAGTCGGCGATCTCGGGTTCCGAGTCTGGCGCTTCATGGACACGATCACCGGGATGCTGATCTGCAACGATCGTCGCTGGCCGGAGGCGTTTCGCGTGCTCGCGCTGCAAGGCGCGGAGATCGTCGCTCTGGGATTCAATACGCCCACGGACAACCTGTACTATCCGGAGCCGCCGGCACTCCGCGTTCATCATCATCTCATCATGGCGCAATCGATGGCGTTCCAGAATGCGACGTGGCTCGTCGAGACCGCGAAATGCGGTTTCGAGGATGGTTTTCGGATGTTCGGTCATTCGTTGATCGTCGCGCCCACCGGCGAAATCGCGGCGAAAACGACAACGGAAGATGACGAGGTGATCTGTTTTAACTGCGACATCGATCTTGCGCAGAATCTTAAACAGACGATGTTCAACTTCGCCGCGCATCGCCGGCCGGAGCATTACAGGCTCATCGTCGAGCGCGTGGGCGCGGAGGTGACGCCCGCGAACTGATCAGCTGAACTCGAGCGCGGAGGCATGCGGGAAGACCATCGGCCATCATCGAGCGTCTTCACAAAGAAATCACGCAACGCGTCCTGTGCCCGACTGGTCGTAAGCGGTTGCTGAACGAAGGCTATAACATCGCCGGTCCTGGCCCACTCGAGTTCAGCGCGCGGCTCAAAACTGACACTGCCAAGTGGACGAGGGTAAGCGAGGCAGCGAAGGTGGAAATCGAAGAGAAGGAATCCGGAGGCCGGGAATACACCGGAATTCCTTAACGCGCAGGCATTGTCGCAACGAAAATCAGTCGCTGGAGGAGATGAAGATGGCTCGCACAGCAGCCAAAGAACCGCCTTACTTTCTGTATTTCCCAGGTAACTATCGCTGGTCCGCTGCCATTCTGAGCATGCTGAGCAGCGCGCCATGGGGGGGCTCAGACATTGCGGAAGTCCACAAGATCGGACGCCTTCTAAAAGACGCGCGCATCGAGGACGATGAGGCGTGGTTCGATGCGTGTGTTCGCGTCGCCGATGACGTCGTCCGCCATGCGAGGCGCTTTGAAGAGGGCGGTTTTCGGCATTCCGCGGCATCCTTTTATTTGCGTGCGTGCAAGTACTATCAGATGGGCGAGCGGTTCCGCACGCCGAAGGATGCTCGCGCACTTGAGGTCTACCGCAAGTCGGTTGATTGCTTTCATTGTTTCGCAAAGCTGATGGACAGCGGCATCGAAGTGGTCGAGGTGCCGTACGAACGCGGCAGTCTTCCGGCGTACTTCGTCCCGGCGCATGGACCCACGTCGGGACGCAAGCCGTGCGTCGTTCACTTCGACGGGCTCGACATCACGAAAGAGCTGCTCTACATGCGAGGCATACCCGACCTCGTCAAACGCGGCATTTCAGTTTTGCTCGTCGATGGCCCCGGGACCGGAGAAGCCATCCGCTTTCGTGGCTATCCGCTGCGCTACGACTACGAGATCGCGGGTTCCGCCTCCATCGATTACCTGGAGACGCGAAGCGACATCGATCCGAAACGTATCGCGGTTGTTGCGAACAGCCTCGGCGGCTATTACGCGCCGCGATGTGCTTCGATGGAGCCGCGCTTTGCGGCGTGCGTTGCGTGGGGCGCCATCTGGGACTATTACGCCACGTGGAAGAAACGCATCGACGCCGCATTCAATGCTTCGATGTCAGTGCCAGGCCATCACATCACGTGGGTCCTCGGCGTCGAAACGGTCGAGGAAGCGTTGCACAAACTCGAGCCTTTCCGGCTCGACGGCGTTGTTCAGAAGATGCGTTGCCCGGTATTGATCACCCACGGCGAAGACGACGAACAGGTTCCGCTCGCCGATGCGCAGGCGCTTTACGACGCATGTGGTTCCAAGGACAAGAAGCTCCGGGTGTTCACGGCTGAGGAAGGCGGCGCGCAGCATTGCATGCGCGACTACCTGTCGCTGGGCGTGGCCGAGATGTGGAACTGGCTCGAAGAAAAACTCGTGCGTCGCTGATATGCGCATCCCCGCAGTCGAGATCGAAGTCGCCCAGTCCCTTGCAGCCCTCGAACCCCAGAAGGAGGCGTGGAATCGTCTCGTCGAGCGTGCACAGACGAGCACCGTATTCCAGACATACGAATGTCACGAGAGCTGGTGGAAAGCATACGGTAGCGGCTCGGAGCTCCTGGTGCTGCTCGCTCGTGCCGATGGAGAGCTGCTGGGCATCGCGCCATTGATGGTGTCGCGACGCACGCGCTGGGGGCGAATGCAATGTATCGTGCAGTTTATCGGCACGCGCTCCTTCGATTATGCAGACTTCATCATCGACCGCGATCGACCGGACATCCTGCCCCTGCTGCTGGCAAAGCTGTTAGAGCGGGAGCCGCGGTTCAGCATGCTTTATTTTCGCGACATACCCGATACGTCTGCGAACCTGGGCAGGTTGCGTGAGTTCCTCCAGTCGCGGCGACTCCCTGGCGATATCCGGGTCCTGTACGAAGCGCCGACGCGTCTTTTCAACAATCCGGCCGAAGACCGGATGCTCCCGAAAAAGAAAAGCCTGAAGCGGCACCATCGGTACTTCGAGAAAACAGGCCGTCTGGAATTCAGGAACTGCGCGACCGCCGAAGAAGCATCGACTTACTTCGATGTGTTTTTCAAACAGCACATCGCACGAAGAGCCATGACGGACACGGCGAGTGTGTTCCACGATCCACGCGCGCGGACGTTCGTGCAGGAGCTCACGCGCACGCTCGCACCGAACGGCTGGTTACTTTTTTCCGTGCTTCTGTTCGATGACAAGCCGATCGCGATGCACCTCGGATTCGAATACGGCGGGCGCATCATCTGGTACAAGCCCACGTTCGATTTGGCGTATGCCGAGCATTCGCCGGGCGAAGTGCTGATGAAGTATCTGCTTGAGTACGCGCTCGAACGAAAAATTGCCGAGTTCGATTTCACTATCGGCGCCGAAGCGTACAAGTCCCGCTACGCGAACCACAGCCGTTCCAATTACGCCGTGCGGGCGTTCAGGCGATGGCCGCAATATCAGGCGACACGCGCGATGCTGAATGCGAGGCGTCTCGTGGAGCGCTTTCCCACGGTAAATCGTGTCGCGCGAAAAGTGCTTGGAAGGTGGCGCGAGCAGCCGTGGCTGTGACGCGCGCCCCGCCACTGAACCGTCATTTCCGGATCGAATTGCACGAGACTTTCTATTCCGCGAAGCGCTTCACGGCGTAGTCGCTCAATTCCATGCCGTGCCCCGGACGGTTCGGCGCCGTCATCATGCCGTTCCTGATTTGCGGCGGCTCTTTCCAGAGCTCGGCAGGTGCACCCGCAAGGAATTCCACGAGCGCCGCGTTCGGAATCGACACGAGCACATGAATCGAAAGCTCCGGCACGAGATGCGGTGCGATCTTGATGTTGTACGCCGCAGCGAGGTGGGCGATCTTGATCATCTCGCCGAAACCGCCGCAGCGATGTATATCGGGGTTGAGATATCGCGCTGCCTGCTGCTCGATGAGATCGCGAAAACCATAACGCGTGTACTCGTTTTCGCCAGTCGCGATCGGAATCCTGAGCGCTCGCGCGACCTGCGCGCATTGCGCGATGTTGTCGGCGAGGACCGGTTCTTCGTACCAGAAGAGATCGAAGTCTTCGAGATGACGACCGATCTTCAGATGGGTTTCGACGTCCCACCGCTGGTTCGCGTCCACGAGCAATTCCACTTCATTCCCGAGCGCCTTGCGAACCGCGCGTACGCGCTCGACGTTCTCCATCAGGTTCGGACGTCCGAGCTTCATCTTGTAGTGTCGACAGCCGAGCGCGAGAAAGCCTTCCGCTTCCTTGACGATCTCATCGATGGAATAAGAGAGGAATCCGCCGCTGCCATACACCGGAACGTGCTCCGTGCATGCGCCGAAGAGCTGCCAGACGGGCCGGTTCATCGATTTGCCCAGCAGGTCCCACAACCCGATGTCGAGTGCGCTGATCGCGTAGACGGGAATGCCCTTCTTGCGTATCCCGCGATCCGTGTCGTACAGCTTCTCCCAGAGACCATTGACGAGGAGCGGGTTTTGGCCGATGAGTTGAGGCACGAGACTATTCTCGAGATACGCGCGCACCGACTCGGCGCCGGCGCCGCCGACTAACATCGTGTAGCCGAAGCCCTCGAGACCTTCATCGGTCTGAATGCGTACGATGACGTATCGGTTCTCGGCGTAGTACGTCGACACCGGGGGCGCGTTCGGAACACGCAGCATCGACGTCTTTACGGCAGTGATTTTCATGGCCCGATCTTCCGTTGAGTTACGTTCGTCATTCCACTTTGATGCCGGCCTGCGTGATGACTTTCGTCCACTTCGCGACTTCGATACGTATTTGACGTGCAAACTCTTCCGGCGTGCTTGCCACGACCTCGAAACCGAGCCCCACCAGCTTCTCGCGCATATCGGGCTGCGTAAGGATCTTCACCACGTCACTATGAAGCTGCCTGACGATGGGCTGCGGCGTGCCTGCCGGTACGAGCATGCTTTGCATGGTGTCGGATTCCTGGCCGGGAAAACCGGTCTCTGCCATCGTAGGCACGTCGGGAAGCGTTTGCGTGCGCTTGGCACTGGTTACTGCCAGAGCGCGCAGGCGTCCGCCCTGGATGTGCGGGATCGCGGGCGTGATCGCGGCGCAGCCCATGGGCAGTTGATTGCCGAGCACCGCGACAATGGTCGGCCCGGCGCCGTTGAACGGGACGGTGGCGTAATCGAGCTTGGCGGTGAGCTTTAGCAGGGCCGCGGACAGGTCCGGGGTTGTGCCGATGCCGGGCGTTGCCATGCTCCACTTGCCTGGTGTTGCACGCACGAGCTTCACGAGCTCCTGCATCGATTTCGCGGGTAGCGTCGGATGTGCAATGAACGCATTCGGCGACGACACCATCTTCGAAATCGGACTGAAGCTCTTCTCAGCGTCGTATGAGCTTTTTGCATAGAGACCCGGGTTCACGACGTACGCTGAGCTCACGACGAGCAGGGTATAGCCGTCGGCTGTGGCCCTCGCCGCGAGTCCGATGCCGATGTTTCCACCAGCGCCGACGCGGTTGTCGACCACGAATTGCTGGCCGTGAAGCTCTGTCAGCTTCTGCGCCACGAGCCGGCCCATGACGTCTGAAGGCCCACCTACCGCGAATGGAACGATGATACGGACGGGGCGCGATGGATATTGCTGCGCGATGGCAGAGAGTCCAAACGCGTAAAGAGCGGCTGCCAGCACGAATCGTCCAAACATCGTGCGCTCCTCGGGTGAGAACGTTACGCCGTCCTCAATGCGTTCTCGACAGCAATTACTCGAGAAGCTTGATGGGCGCGTGGCGCCGATCATACCGTGCAAGCTGCGGTCCTTGACACGCGGAATATCGCGGACCGGCGTGGTGTTAGGCGATTACGCGTCGAGCCCAACGTGCCGTCGCCGCGATATCCGACAGCACGACGAGCGATCTCAACGATCTCGTGGTCGATACGGCCAATCCGCACGTCTCAGAAGGGTGGGATCTGACGGGAGGAGCGCCGACGTTTCGCCCTGAGCTAACGCCCAAGGTGACGGGAAAAATTCGCCCCGTCCAGGTGGTGGCGCGAACCTAGATCTCTACTGCACTCTGCGTCGAGGCAACACTGGACGCCAGCACGGCGTCTTTTTTTTGCTTTGACTGGCAATGGCCTTCCTGCAGCAGTTGCCGGTCCAGGACGATGAGCTTGCGCTTGTGGCGCCGAACCATGCCTTTGTTGATCATGTCTTTGACGACACGGCTCACCATCTCGCGCGACGCTCCGACCATTGCTGCGATTTGCTCGGCGCCGGGTTCGACGAGCCACTCGCCGTTGGCACCCTCGTGGCCTTCCTCCAGCAACACACGGGCGACTCGTCCGTAGACGTTCACTAAAGCGAGCGTACCGATCTTCTGGTGAGCGTCCGCGAGGCGGCGAGTGACGGTGCGAAGGACGAGCATCGCTGCAGCAGAGTCGCGTTCCAGCCAGTCCGTGACGATCTTTCGGGGGATTTGCAGGACTTCCGTTGGCTGTGGGCAGTCGAAGTTCGCCAGGCGGGCACCGCCGTCCATGAGTTCGATCTCGCCGAAGAACTCGTTGGGCCCGAACACCGAGACGATGATCTCATGGCCTTCACCGTCGTCGAGCAGCACCCGAACGCGGCCGCTGAGTACGACATACAGACCATCGCTGCTTTCACCTGCGCGGAGAATACAGGTCCGTGCCGGATAGGCGCGCTGCTGCATCGCGGGCAACATCGCGGCAAGCTCGCTGTCGGTGAGGGTCGAAAAGAGGGGCACGCTTTTCAACATACTGGGAGTGCAGACGACGGTCATCATATGTGCTGGCCGGTTTCACTATGAATTAACAGCGAATTTAGATGAGGCAGCCAGTTGTTCGTTGTGAAAAACCCCACGAAAGTTTGTAAGAAAATGTTTCAGCGGCCATAGCGGCATTCCGACATGTCCCCAGGCTTTGAAGCATGCTCGTTGAGTAGAACGTGCACTACGGATGTCGTATTCCGTCACGCAACAAAGCCGCGGCGACGCGGGTCCAGCGGCGGACGTCTGTATAGCCCTAGGGCTGGTCCGGCTGGGCTTGCTGGGGTTCTGGGTCGCGGCATTCAGTAAGCAGGCCGCGCAGCTCTACCTCCGAGATGCCCAGGACAGCAGCAACGTGCTCTGGCGTCGTCTGGCCTTGCATGAGCATGCGTATCAAGTAAGCCAGTTCAGGCTCACACGTATCCGGACTTTCGCGCACGACAGTCTCCTTGAGGTCGATCAGAACGGCGTCGCCTTTTCAGGGTAACGACGGGCCGAAAAGCGCCTTGATAGCAACTGTAACTGTTGTGAGCCCGGCGGCATTTCTGCACGTTGCAAGAACCCAACGAATACGGTCGAGCTCCCCCGCGAGCTGTACGCGTGCTTGCCTGCCTCGATCAGCACGTAGCCAGGGCTCTGCTACGACTACACGAAGCCGCCGCGGCGCTGGAGCTTACAAGTTCTTACAGTTTCGTCAGCACGGCAGCGGCATGTGCTTGTCTGAATGGGACAAACACTATTCGAGGAAACGCCTATGAAACACTGGATACTTGCTGCGACTGCCGCGGTTGGACTTGCTGGGTGTGTGGCCGTCCCCGCGCCATATCCTGACGCGTACTACTATCCCGGCCCGAGCGTAGCCGTAGGTGTTTATTCTCCGCCGGTTGTCGTGTACGGCCATCGTCACGGTTATTACTATCGCGGACATTCGGGATATTGGCGCTGAGATCGGCAAGATCGAACGCGCCTCGTAGCGCGACGACTGCTCGCATGCAGGCACTATGTTATCGGTGCCGCCGCAAACGCGTACCTATAATCGATTCCGCTCGCTTGGACGAACGCATTCGAACGAGGTAGCAGGTGTTCATCAGAACCCGCGTCAGAGCCGCTCCGGCGCTGCTTATGTTTGTCGTGGCATCCCAGGCCTTGCCGGCCTCGGCGCAATCTCTCGCGCTTACGTACGATCTCGAGGTGGCTAAAGACAGCGTGCAACCCGTAGCTCGGCCGCGATACACCTGCGCAGCGTTCAATTGGCTCACGTCCACAGAAGGCTGTGGAGCGCCAGGCGATGCGAGTCCATTCGCGCATTCCTTGGACGATTCGGTGCGGCCTGACAGTCGTCGCGCGAGCGCCGGTGGCACGGTAGCCGTGACGCCTATCGCAGTGCCGCGAGAGGCATTCGGAACCGATCCGCCGGCGCCAGATACGCGACTACGCGCATTGGACGCGGGACGAGCAGCGGATGTTTCGCTGCGAGTAGGCGCGCAAGTGCGCTCGCGAGCTTCCGACGATACGCGCGAACTGTCCCCGTTTAACGGCAGGGCGTATGAAGGGTCGCTTCAAAACAATCTTCATAAGGCGCTAGGGCTGGAGCTGCACGTTCCGATTCCCTGAGCGGAACGGGCACGAAGCAGTTCACGCTCTGTCCACCTTCACTTGAGTCCGTCGCGACGTTGCGCCGCTGATCAATTTCGCGGCGATCGTCTCGGCCGAACTGCTCAGGTGTACCACCGGCCGGCGACACTGCGTCGGCTTCGCCAGTGCGCGTACTCACGCGCGCGCGCGAATTCGCGCAACCTGTGATGGCCAGCACGGCAAGTCCACCGCTGAAGCGATAGCATCGATGCCTTCGATGGCCCTGCAATAATCTATGCACCTGCGGATTCGATTCATAGGAAAGGCTCTCGAGTACCTGAACGAGCAGGGCTATGACGATCGACGCCTGAGCTTGCAGGTTAGCCCTGAGCTTCTGCACGTCGGCGATCTTGTACGTCATCCACTATTCCCTGGCCGCAGCGTGTATGTTGTAGCGCGCGAGGTCGACCTCATCGACAGATGCGTAAGTGTCTGGGTGGACGAGTTGCCCCTTGCCGGACTACGTAATCAGGATTTTCGATCCGCACCGGACAGGTGCGACCACGAGGCGGATTCAGCGCTCCATGCGACGGGCCGTGCGATCGACGGCTAGCTACCAAGTCAAGGGTGAGTGGCGTCGGCGGTCCGGTCGGCCCGTAGCCTCAAGTAATCTCAGATACGAAAAAAGAGAGGGGAATCGTGGTGATTCCCCTCTTATCTTCATGCCCGTCACGCTGGGACCAGCGGCAGAGTATCCATCTGCCTAGGCCGCGGTCGACTGCGGCCTGCCAATATGCGGTCGAACGGTGTTTCTGCGTTATGGAATTTGTCTCAGCGGTGAACTTCGCGCGGCGGGTAGCGGCGGGGCGCCTCAGCAGATGGCAACTCGCGCGATTGGAACTTCCGGATCTCGTCCTGCAATCACGCGGTACGCGTCCCGTGAATGCGCTTCAACTTGTCGAGATGCTTGCCGTCCACTTCCGTGTTTGCACAAAGGAAGTAGAGGTGTGCGCCGAGCGGTTGCCATTCACACTTCGTTTTCGCTTTCTGCTCGGCTATCTCGTGGCACTTACCCTTGTGAACATGAAGGACCTCTATCTTCAGGTTCTCGGTCCTGCGCGCCATATCGGCGAACACAGCCGCCCCCTCGCTCAGCTCACCAATCATGTCGCCGCAAACGTCGCAGGTAAAGACCGGGCAAGAGAGCGTGTCCTTGAACAGGATCTTGATCATCTTTTGTAGTCGTAGTAAGTCAATAAAGACTGCCGCGAAGCGTCGAACTCCTCAGCCGCCGCTGAAAATCTACCCAAAAACGACACCTTAATCCAGTCTTTTGCGCGGTTCTCTCCCGAAAACGCGCGCGGCTCATGTCAGTTGACTCTTTTACGTCCGCTTACGGTTTTATCTAGAGGCCCCGTGTGCGAGATATTCCACTTTCAGCGCTATATGCGGCATTCAGTCGCGCGACGCTTTTCCTGCCGTCGATCAGGCGCCACAGGCCAGCCAATCTTTCGTTTACGTTTTGCCGAATCTCGGCATCGTCTTGCAGCACTTTGCGAATCAAGTCGGCCTTGCGGCGCTGGTAATCCACCGTGCGGGGAGCGCCGTCTTCGCGCTTAACGAGCTGTGACGACACGTCGGCGCACTCTACCTCCAAAGCGATAAGGCCATCCCAGTCTGCTGCACGTGCTGCCTCTCGCATGCGCGTGGTGACGACGCTCAGCTGCGTGTACAACGCCAGGATTTCCTTCGCCCGCGTGTCGTCCATCTCAGGCCGGCAGTGCATCGCGTGCGCTCTCACCTTTGCCGGCATCGCCGATCATCTTCCATGCCGAATGCAGCTCCGACATCAGTCGTAAGGCCTCGAGCAAGCCCTCTTCTTTCGCATGGAGATTCGCATTCAGGAGGCGCGTGATGGTGTAGGCGTACAAGGCATTCATGCGCTCTGCGAGCTCGCCGCCTTTTTCCATATCCAAGCTCGGCTGAAGTCCGTGCTCGACAATAGCGATTGCCTTCGAGATGGCTTGTCCCCGTCCTGGTATGTCGCCTGCATTCAGCCTTACGCGTGCGTCTGCAATCGCCGCGAGAACGCCTTCGAACAACATCTGTATGAGCCGATGGGGGTCGGCCTCAGGTATAGCGGTTTCTACTCCGGTTTGGACATATGCGCTGATGGCGCGCTGAGCAGTGTTCATTTCGTATTGTGTTTAGCTGATTTTCGGAAGACTTGCGAGCTGCTGCGTAAGGTAGCTGCTCGTGCTTTGCATGCGACTGATTGCGACGTCAAGCGCCGTGAACTGAGCGCGATAACGCTGCTCTACATCGGTGAGCCTGGCTTGTAGTTCTTCGCGGCGCGAGTCGAGATCCTTGATAGAGCTATTGAGGCCCTGGACTCGACTGTCGATGACGCTGTCAGTGTCGAGCATCTTCCCGACCAGGTCGTTGAGCTCGTACGCGTAACCGCGAGCGAATTTGACTGTGCCGCGGTCACCGGTTGCGCCTCCGGAAACGTTTAGCGATAACCCGGTTGCGTTACCATTGCCGGTCAGTTTTTGTCCGGACCCCGTTGCAGCGACGCCACCTATGCTTCCGGCGACATCAACACCTGCGGTTTCGGTCTGAGCGCCAAACAGATCGGCTTTGGCAGTTCCGCCCGTGAGTGTGACTGCAGAAGCCGATCCGTATCGGGCCGACGTGAGCGTCAATACGCCGGCGGACTGTGTAACTGTGACCTTGATGTCGTTTGAGAACAGTGCGGAGACGCCATTCAGCTTCGATTGAAGCTCCGCGGCGAGCGAGGCGGCCGTATAGACGCCGGCCGAGAGCGTGACAGCAGCTGCGACACCATCCACATTGAGAGTTAGCGTATCGTTCACGCCCGCATTGATCGTTAAAGCTGCCGCGGCGCCTCCCACTGCTTTGCCTTGCGTTGCGAGCCGATCGACGACCACGGCGTATTCGCCATTCTTTGTATCGCTAGTTGAGCTGCCGAATGAAATAAGACTGTCGGTAGGCTTGCCCACTGCAGCAAAGAGCGTCGATACGTCTTTCGTTGGGTCGTTCAACGCGGTTGCAAGCTTTGTCGAGTCGAGCTTGAGCGTGCCGTCCGTTTGAAACGTGATACCGATATCGGCGAGCGTCCTGAATCCTCCGCCTGCACTCGAGAGCGCGGTGTTGAACGCACTTCGCAGCTGTGCCTGGACCGACTGTACGGCGCTGTCGCCGGTGAGCGTCGACGCCTTTTTGTTCACGGCATCGTATTTGGACAGATCGGTGATCGTCTTGTTAAGGTCGTTATAGGCTTTGACGAAACCTTGAACTGACGATTGAACGCTGGCCGTATCGTGCGCCATAGTGACCGTGGTGGCTGAAGGCGTGTTTTCCTTCAGCAGCGTGATCGTTGCACCCTCGACGACGTCCGTGAGGACGTTCGACGATTTGCTGATGGATATACCATCGATGACCGCCGTGGCGTTCTGCGCGGCTACGGTCTGCGTCAGGTTGGTGATTCCGCTTTGCGAGCGTCCGTCGTAGGCGAGTTGCGACAGTCCGGACATGTCCGTGTCGTTCGCGTCGTCGTCATCCACAGTGACACGCAGAGCGTTCGCGAGTCCGGTGTCCTTCGAGCTCAGGGTGAGCCTATAACCCGTGCCGTCATTAACGATACTTGCCGTCACGCCCGCGTTCGCGTTATTGATCGCATCGCGGACGCCCGCGAGGCTGCTCTGGCCAGCGCCGATGGTGATTTGCGTGCTGGCCTTATCCGGATTTAGCGTGAAGGTGTCGTTGTTGTAAGTACCGAACGAGATCGTGATGTTGCCTGTTCCGACGGCCGTGCTCGTGGAGCTGAACGTCGTGGACTTCAGCTTGTGCGCCTTCGCCAACGTCTGCACCTCGAGCGAGTAGGTGCCATCTGTAGCAGTGGACGCATTCACAGTGGCGATGCTGCTGTCAGCGACGGTCGCCTTTACGGTCGAAAATTTGTCTGGCGTGGCAAGTGACGCGACCGCCGACTGGAAGGTCGACAACGCTCCCTTGAGGCTACCGTAGGCGGTAAGCTGTGCCTGGTATTGAGCTTCCTTCGTGTCGAGCGCAGTCAGTGGACGTTGCTCCAGCGTCATCAGCTGGGAGACGATGCTGTTGATGTCAAGTCCGGAGCCTACCCCCGGTGAGGAGATCGCCATGTGCCTGATCCTCTGCGTCTTTGCTTACTAACGGCAGGTTCGCGCGTACCTGAAACCCCAAAAAACGCACGGGACGGCCCGTGAGGCCCGTCCCGTGCACTACTGCTTTCTAGTTCTCCTGCGTTAGCCGCGAAGAAGCGCCAGAACGTTTTGCGGCAGGGAGTTCGCCTGCGCCAACATCGCCATACCCGCTTGCTGCAGGATCTGGTTACGCGTGAGCGCCGCGGTTTCCGCCGCGAAGTCCGCGTCCTGAATCCGGCTGCGAGATGCCGTCAAGTTCTCAGCAGTTGCTTGCAGGTTCGAGATCGTCGATTCGAAGCGGTTTTGCACCGCGCCGAACGTGCTTCGGAGCGTGCTGACTGCGTTCAGGGCCGAATCCACTCGCGAAATCGTCGTATTGGCGTTCGCGATCGTCGTCACCGACGCGCTGTTCAGAGCGGACGCGCCGAGCGCAAGCGAACCAGCTGCGAAGCCAGCATTAGCGGGTGTCGCGCCACCGATAAGCAGCGCTTCCGTTGCCGTCAAACGAATCGAACCTACGGCTGTTTTGTTGACCGGCGTGTTGTTGTTGGTGGTGTCGAAGTTCAACGCTGCGTTCACCGTGTTGTTCGTGCCGGCGCCAGCGCCATGGAAACCTTCGTTAGCAGCCATGCCGGTGTCTGCGGTCTGCGAGATGGTGATGTCGCGACCGTCAACGGCTTGGAGTGTCATGCGGTTGTTCGAACTATCGAAGCTTGCCGTCACGCCCGTGGCCGACGAGTTCGAGTTGATCGCGGCAGCCATGGCCGTGCCGTCGATCGCCGACGTGGCGGCCGTGTAAATCGCGCGGCCATTGATCGTCAACGAGTAATCATCGTTTGCCGCAGCGCTCGCATTGACCGTAGCGAAGGCGATTTGCACAGTCGTATCGGCAGTAGCGGTGAGGCCGCCGACGCCGGCCGCATTGATCGCTGCGACTTTCGCGTACGCACTGGTTGCACCCTGGCCCGTTGCACCACCCGCATAGCTCGCCGATGCGCCAACAGAGATTGCCTGACCTGTACCGCTGGCGATCGTCAGGTCACCCGCTGCGAGAGCAGCCGTCGTCACGCTGCCGCCTTGCTGGCCGACGTTGAGTGCACTGTTATACACGGCGCTTTGGACGTAATCCGCCGTCTTGCCCAGCTGCGCAGAACGCATGCTGGTCGAAAGCGCGACACTGATCGTCTCGCCGACGTTCGCGCCGACTTGGAAGGCAGCGTTACCAAACGTGCCGTCAAGGATCTTCTGACCGTTGAACGAGGTCTGCGTTGCGATCCGGTCAATCTCCGCCAAGCGCTGCTGCACTTCCTGATCCAGCGTCGCGCGATCGGAAGAGCTGTTCGTCGCGTTCGCCGATTGCACAGCCAGTTCACGAATCCGCTGAAGGTTGTTTGCCAGCTCCGCGAGCGCGCCTTCCGCCGTTTGCGACAGCGAAATACCGTCGTTCGCGTTACGAGCTGCTTGATTGAGACCGCGGATCTGCGTTGTGAAACGCTCGGCAATCGCGAGGCCCGCGGCATCGTCCTTGGCGCTGTTGATGCGCAGACCGGAGGACATCCGCTGCAGCGAGACGGCCAACGAAGACTGTGACGTGTTCAAATTTCGCTGCGCATTCAGCGAAGCGACGTTGGTGTTAATGACTTGCGGCATTTAGAGCTCCTTCCATGTCAAATTTATTGGCGGCCATCCGGCCCGTGACTTCGGTTAGGTTCGAAGCAAGTAACCGCCGTCGCGGAGAGATTTACGGCCCTAGGTAAAAGCACTTTAGGCAAACGAAGCGTGCTGTGAGAAAGTGCACGGACTTTTTGCGGCGACCGTGCTGAAGCCACTTTGGAAGCGGCGGCACGATGCAGTGCTCAGGAAACCTGGAGAAGCAGCACTACGGAAACCTGCTGTGATACTTAAGTGGAGTACACCTTATTCGACGAGCTTATTCGTAATGGCGTAGTGGGCAATTGCGGCGTTACTGGTGACGCCGAGTTTCGCGAGAATGCGTGCCCGGTAAACGCTGACCGTTTTGACGCTCAGAGAAAGCTGCTGTGCGATTTCGCTGACCGTGCGCCCGGCCGCGATCATGCACATCGTCTGGTATTCGCGATTCGACAATAATTCATGAGGGGGTTTATCGCTGCCGGTCTGTACGTGTCGCGCAAGCTCTTCAGCGACAGCGGGCGTGACATACCTTTTGCCCGTGGCGACCTGCCGGATCGCAGTTACGAGCTGCGCGGGTGCGCTTTGTTTGTTCAGATATCCAGCGGCGCCACCGCGCAAAGCACGCACAGCGTACTGGCTCTCCGGATAAGTCGACAACATCAGGACTGCGATCTTCGGGTGATCGCGCGTGATGATGCCGAGGGTGTCCATTCCGTTACGGTCCGGCATGGAAATGTCCAGTAGAACGACGTCGCACGGGTGATTGCGGATATGCTGCAGCGTCTGTGCGCTCGAGTCTGCTTCCCCGACCACGGTGAGATCATCTGTTTCTTCGATGATCTGCCGCAGTCCGCGTCTCAGGATTGCGTGATCGTCTGCAATCAGCACGCGAACGGCGCCAAGTCCTGCTTTACGCGACATGATTGTTTCCAACGTGGGGGACGCGGACGCAAACGCGCGTCCCCCGTGGCTCTGCCGAGGCGAATTTGACGGTACCCCCAAGCTGTGAGGCGCGTTCTTCCATGCCGCGCAGGCCGAAGGAGGAGGGCTTCAAGCGGTCGGCTGGAACCAGGCCCTTTCCGTTGTCAGTCACGGTGAGTTCAATGGCTTCATCTGTGCATTCGAGGTCTATGTGCACGTGATCGGCGGCAGCGTGTTTCGCTATGTTGGTGAGGGTTTCGCGAAAAATGCTGAACAGCGCCATTTCAATGTTCGCTTGGAGCTCGAGCGCATCGCATTTTACCGTTAGAGAGGATGCGACTCCCGTTCGCTCCGAAAAATCAGCAGCTTGCCACTCGATAGCAGCCACCAGTCCCAAGTCCAGGATGCCCGGGCGCAGGTCGTGCCCGATGCGGGTGATCGAGGCGGCGGTCTGATCGACGAGAGCTTCGAGTGCAGCAAGCTTTGCGCGAAGCTTGGGCTCGGAGCCCACCCGTTCGGTCAGCCAAAGCACGTCGATTTTGATCGCCGTGAGATTGCCTCCGATATCGTCGTGCAGCTCACGAGCGATGCGCGCTCTCTCCTGCTCTTTTGCGTTTTCGAGGTGAGAAGTCAGCTCGCTCAGGCGCTTGCGAGAACCGATCAACTCGAGCTCGTGCTCCTTGCTGCGCGTGATATTTGCCATGAAACCTTCCCACGCGGTCCTGTCATCCGCGAGCCGGCGTGGACGCAAACGAATATTCACCCATTTGATCATTCCACTTACAGGAGCCTTCAGCCGACCTTCCCAGTTGAGCGCGACCATCGTATCGCGTGAGTGTTTTATGTGCTCAGCGAGCGTCTGCGCATCGGCGTCGAAGAGCAGATCGAAAAAAGCGCGTGCATTCGTCTCCAGTCGGTCTGGAGGCAGCTCGAGAAGCTCGATGCTCCCGTCACTCACGTGCGAGAACTGGAAAGTTCCGTCTGCGTTGCCGACGAGTTGAAAGACGACACCAGGGAAGTTGCTGACCAGGCCATCCATCAAGACCTGATGGTCGGCGAGTTGCTCCTGCGCTTGCTGCATGTGTTTGCGGTTAACCGCCTCACGCAGGCTGCGCGAGATCGCGGGTTGCAGTCGCGACGGGTCGCTCCTGACGACGTAGTCGTCCGCGCCTGCCCGCATAGCCTCTGTTGCGCGCTCCTCGCCGGGTTTCGCTGAAATAAAGATGAAAGGCGGCGTATTGCGATAGTCCTGCACGAGTTCGAGCGCAGCGAGACCGTGCAAAGCGGCACCGTCGTAGTCGGCGATTACGATGTCCCAGCTCTCATTTTCCAGTGCTTTCACCATCGACTCGCGATCCCGGACCAGCCGTACCTGAGGAACATAGCGGTCGCGCAACTCGGTTTCGAGGAGGGCAGCATCGGCTGGCGAATCGCTGACGAGCAATATACGAAGCTCTGGATGCATGCGTAAGTCGCGGATTTAGAGACGAGACTGGGCTGCGGCAGCTTGGTGCCGGACTTTGCCTGAATAGCGGTACTACAGCAAGACGCGGGACAGCCGTAGTCACCCGTCCAGGAGCGCGATGGTCCGTGCATAAAGGCACGTGGCTTCGTGCCGTTAACGACCCATCGATCGATTGCGCCTGAATTTGGCTGCCGTCACACGACGCGGCTGCCCAGGACCTAAATTTACGCCGGGACGGACAAATGGGAGCTCGAAGCGCCCGCTGGTCGCTTGTCGCTACGGGGTTTACGCTCGTAGTGCTTGCTGCATGGATCACCTTGCCTCACGCGCGGGCGCTCGTTGCGATAGCCTCCGGCCTCGCATGCGTGGCGGGCGGGCTACGATGGTGGCTCGGATCACGGCCCAGTGCGCCGTCCCCTGAAGCTCAGCCGACCGTACCCACGCCCGTAGAGCCCGTCGTCAAGCCTTTATCCCCGCATTTGCAGGACTATGTCGCGCTGCTCGAGGAACAGCTCGGTGCCGCGCGTCACGAAGTCGTTCAGACGCAGCAGCTCTTCCTCGAAGCAATCGGCCAGCTGATCACGAGCTTCCACGACATCACGCATCAGGCGCGCGACCAGCAGCAGATTGCCGTCGGCCTCGCAACGGGTGGCGGCTCGGACGGCCAGAGCGGTCCTGAAATCACGCGTGGCTTTGATGAGTTCGTGAAGGAAACCTCGAACACCCTGGAGTTCTTCGTCAACGCGACGGTCCAGAACGCGAAGCTCGCCATGGGACTGTTCGAGCTCATCGAGAAGGTGCGCGGGCACGCGACCGCGATCCAGAGCGCGCTCGGTGAAGTTACGGCGATCGCGAAGCAGACCGATCTGCTCGCGTTGAACGCCGCGATCGAAGCAGCTCGGGCAGGGGACGCCGGGCGCGGTTTTGCCGTCGTGGCTGACGAAGTGCGCGTGCTTTCGATGCGGACCACCGAGTTCAGCCGCCAGATCCACAGTCACATCGAATCGATGCACGCCGCGTCCGGTGGAGCAGAGCATGCGATTGCCGACATCGCGTCCCGCGACATGAACGTCGCACTGCATTCCAAGCGGCGCGTAGCGACCATGCTGCATGAGATTGGCGTCGTTCACAACAAGATGGTCGATACGGGCTCGCAACTCGCCCGCCGTACAGAGAAGCTCGAACACGACATCAACGCGGCCGTGACCAACATGCAATTCCAGGACATGGTCACGCAGCTGCTGGGCCATGTCACGAAGCGCATTGACGCCGTAACGAACGTTACTCGGACGGCGGCACCGGTCGCGAATCCGGATGCCGATGAGCACGACAGGGCAGCTGCGCAGCGAGCGCTGCAGGCAAGCATCGTCGCGGCCCGGGAAGCAACTGCCAAGAACCCGGTCAAGCAAGGCTCGATGCAGACGGGCGAAATCGAACTCTTCTAACCGACATTCATCAAGGCTGGAGTGCAGTATGGCGAAAACGATACTTGCAGTAGACGATTCGGCGTCGCTGCGTCAGATGGTCTCATTCACGCTGAAAGGGGCCGGTTATGACGTCGTCGAGGCGGAGGATGGCGCGGATGGCCTCGCAAAGGCCAAGGGCAAGCAGGTCGATCTTGTGCTGACCGACCAGAACATGCCGAAGATGGACGGTATCACGCTCATCAAGAACCTTCGCGAGCTGCCCCAATACAAAGCTGCCCCGATATTGATGCTCACGACCGAATCCGGTGATGCCATGAAGGCGCAAGGCAAGGCCGCCGGCGCGACCGGATGGCTCGTAAAGCCGTTCGACCCTGCCAAGCTGCTCGAGGTCGTGAAGAAAGTGATCGGCTGATCCGCATACCCAGGCTGGAAAGACGCCATGCCCATCGATATGACACAGTTTTACCAGGCGTTCTTCGATGAAGCCGAAGAGCATCTGGCCACTATGGAGCAGCTGCTCCTCGCACTCGATCTCTCCGCGCCGGCCGATGACGATCTGAATGGAATTTTTCGCGCGGCGCACTCGATCAAGGGTAGCAGCGGCACGTTCGGGTTTGCCGACATGATGGGCGTTACGCACGAACTCGAAACGTTGCTCGACCGCCTCCGCAAGCACGAGCTCGCGGTGACGCGCGAAATGATCGACGCATTCCTCGATGCACGCGACGTCATAAAGGCGCAGCTGGATGCGCACCGCCGCGGCACAACCGCATCCGAAGAGGATGCCGCGCCCGTCATTGCGCGGCTCCAGACGTTCGCAGCGGGGGAGGTGCAAAAAGCACCGGCGGACCCCGGCTACGGCTTCTTTGAGACGTCCAACGTCGCGACGCCCAACACCGATCCGGGTTACGGTTTCTTCGATGCTCCAGGCGGACCCGATGATCAGGTACGTGCTGGCTATGGCTTCTTCGACGGGGCGCCCGGGCGGCCTGCCGCGAACGGGGATATGCAGCCGGCCCGAGACGCGATGCCAGGTCGGCGTGCAACGGACGCACCGGCGAATGAGAACCTCCCGGCTGGGCGGCGGGCGACGGATAAAACAACCGCTGCGGGCCAGACCGAGAGCTCGACGATACGTGTAGGTGTCGACAAAGTGGACAAGCTCATCAACCTCGTCGGTGAGCTCGTGATCACTCAGGCCATGCTCGCGCAGAATGGCGCGACCCTCGATCCGATCATGAGCGAGAAGCTCCTTAATGGACTGAGCCAGCTCGAGCGCAATACACGCGATTTGCAGGAAGCGGTGATGTCCATACGCATGCTGCCGATGTCCTTTGTCTTCAGCCGCTTTCCGCGTGTGGTTCGCGATCTTGCTGGTAAGCTCGGCAAGGAAGTCGAGCTGCGCACCGAAGGTGAGGGGACCGAGCTCGACAAGGGCCTCATCGAAAAACTCACAGATCCGCTGACGCATCTCGTACGCAACAGCCTTGACCATGGCATCGAATCTCCAGATCGCCGTATTGCGGCCGGAAAGCCACGTCACGGCACACTGACCCTGCGAGCGTTCCAGCAGGGTGGAAACATCCACGTTCAGGTGAGCGACGACGGTGCTGGCATCAATCGTGAGCGCATTCTGGCGAAAGCGCGTGAGCGCGGCTTAAACGTGAGCGACACGATGAGCAACGAGGAAGTCTTCCAGCTCATCTTCGAAGCGGGGTTCTCGACAGCAGAGGTCGTCACCGATGTGTCGGGACGGGGTGTCGGGATGGACGTCGTGCGCCGCAATATCCGTGAAATGGGCGGAAGCGTTGAAATTCATTCGGCGCAGGGGGTAGGCACCCGCATTTCGATCCGGCTACCGCTCACGCTGGCAATTCTCGATGGCTTGTCGGTCTCGGTGGGCGATGAGACCTTCATCATTCCGCTCACCCACATTTCGGAATCGCTGCAACCTGCTGAAACCGATGTCAAGACGGTAATCGGGCGTGGTCGCACAGTTCACGTTCGTGGCGATTACCTGCCGGTGATCGCGTTGCACGAAGTCTTCAATATCCGACCGCACGTGACCGAGATGCACAAAGGCATCTTGGTGATCCTCGACTGTGACGGCGTCCGTAGCGCGCTCTTCGTCGATGCGCTGCTGGGTGAGCATCAGGTCGTCATCAAGAGCCTTGAGACGAACTATCGCCGTGTGCCGGGGGTGTCGGGCGCGACGATCATGGGCGATGGACGCGTGGCGCTGATACTCGATGCGGGCGCGCTCTCGGGCTTCGGCAAAAGCGAGCTGCCAAAGGCTGCTTGAGCTCAACATGAACGACAGGAGCGTACAAATGATGCAAACCAGTGGAGAGACCGTGCGCCCGGCGCACACCGTCGGTAGCGGCCCCGTACAGGAGTACCTCACGTTCACGCTGGGAAAAGAAGAATACGGTGTGGACATTCTCAAAGTGCAGGAGATTCGGGGTTACGAGAAGCCGACGGCGATAGCGAACGCCCCCGCCTACATCAAGGGTGTTGTGAATCTGCGCGGAACGATCGTGCCGATCGTCGACATGCGCATCAAGTTCAATCTCGGTGAGCTTACATACGATCAATTTACGGTCGTCATCATTCTCAACGTGGCAGGGCGTGTCGTCGGCGTGGTCGTCGATGGCGTTTCCGATGTGATCGGACTCGGCGCCGAACAAATGCGACCGGCTCCCGACTTCTCGGGCTCGTTCGATACGCGCTACATCACGGGGTTGGGGACTGTGGAAGATCGGATGCTGATCCTCGTCGACATCGAGAAGCTGATGTCTTCGAGCGATATGGGGCTCATCGAGCAGGCGGCAGTGCAGTAGCTAATTGGAGCTAAACAGAAGGCGTCAAACGTAGGGGGGACCATGGCAATCAAAGACATGAAGATCGGGGTGCGGTTGGGTGCGGGCTTCGCCGTGGTCCTCGCGTTATCCATCGTGACAGCAGGCGTCGGCATCTACGCCCTTGGAACACTGCGGGCGAGCGCGGAGAAGCTCGCTAAAAATGACGCGCCGCGCCTCGAGGCTTCGTTGCGGCTCGATGCGTCTGCAAGTGCGAACTCCCGCCGATTGCCGGAGATGCTCGCGGCAAAGGACGAAGCCGAGATCGAGCGTCTCACGAAGCGCTTCGCCGTCAACGAGCAAAAAACCGCGGATGCCGTCGAGGAGCTCGCGAAACTTGCGCTCTCGGAAGACGCAGCCCGCGTCATGGTGACGATCAAGGAAGCGCATACCGCGTACGCAGAAGTCAGCAAGAAATTCATCGCGATCGTAAAGAGCGGCAAAGCGGACGAAGCGTTCACATCGTACACAAAGGAAGTCTCTCCAGCGTTAACGAAGTTCAGCAGGTCGATCAGCGAGATGATCGAGTACGATGATGGCCTCTTCCACAGGGGCATGGACGAATCGAATGCCGTTTACAAACAAGCACGCGACGTTGTCGGCGGCATTCTGGCGCTTGCGGTGCTGCTTGGCGCATTCATCGCGTGGCGAGCTGCGCGCTCCATTACAAGACCGCTCCGCATGGCGGTCGAAATTGCCCACAACGTGGCGGCCGGTGACCTCACGTCCACTGCAGCTACGAAGTCGCGCGACGAGGTGGGGCAACTCATGGCCGCGCTGAACGACATGAATCAGAGCCTCACGAAAATCGTCCGGGAGGTTCGAACCGGCAGCGATGCGATATCGACGGGATCGAAAGAGATCGCGGCAGGTAATGCGGACTTGTCCCATCGTACCGAGGAGCAGGCAAGCAGCCTCGAAGAGACGGCTTCCTCGATGGAGGAGCTCACGAGCACGGTCAAGCAGAGCGCCGAGAACGCACGCCAGGCAAATCAGCTGGCTGCCGGCGCGTCGGCGGTCGCGGTCAAAGGTGGTGAGGTGGTCGGGCAGGTCGTTTCCACGATGAGCGGTATTACGGAAGCCTCGCACAAGATCGCGGATATCATCGGCGTAATCGACGGTATCGCGTTCCAGACGAATATCCTGGCGCTGAACGCCGCAGTCGAAGCAGCGCGCGCAGGGGAGCAGGGGCGTGGGTTCGCTGTCGTTGCGACGGAAGTGCGTACGCTCGCTCAGCGGAGCGCCGCTGCCGCCAAAGAGATCAAGACACTCATCCAGGACTCGGTCGAGAAGGTCGAATCGGGAAGCAAGCTCGTGGATCAGGCAGGTCGCACGATGGAAGAAATCGTCGGTGCCGTGAAAAAGGTAACCGATATCATGGCCGAAATCGCTTCGGCAGCTCAGGAGCAGAGCTCGGGCATCGAGCAGGTGAACCAGGCTGTCACACAGATGGACCAGGTGACGCAGCAGAACGCCGCTCTCGTGGAACAGGCCGCGGCTGCGGCCGACTCGATGCAGCAGCAGGCACAGACGCTTTCACGCGCAGTGTCGATATTCAAACTCGAGCAAGGTCATCTATCCACCGTAGCGAATGCGGCTGTGTCCGAAGACATGCCCGAAGAGGACGTCGACGATGCTGAAATCCATGTCGAGCCGAAATTGGACCAGCCGCCAAGCCAAGAGCGCCGCGGACCGAATCGTGCAAAGAACGTGACGCGTCTGCCCGCGCGGGAGGCGAAGCAAACAGAAGCGGCTACAGGCATCAAAAGCGGAACGGACGACGATTGGACGGAGTTTTGATCGCGAACTGCGGACGTAAACGCTCCTAAAGGACCGCTTGCAAAGGCGCTGAGCGTTACGGCCGGAGACGTCTCACGAGCTCACGGGACCATTCGGAGCTGCGGGGCAGCAGAAGACCGTCTTGTGAGATTCGTGACGACCGTGACTGTCGTTCAATGCAAGACTGCTATCCCGCAGCTTGTTCAGGAAAGGACATGATCGATGCGCAACATAGCACTCGTCACTGCTGCTGCCGTTGTTATGCTCTTGAGTTATCCGGTGAACGCGACCGAGCACGAAGTCAAACAGAAGGATAACGCGTTCAGCACGAGCAACCTCAAGATCAAGGTTGGCGACGCGATCAGCTTCCGGAATGATGATCCACACCTGCATGACGTGTTTTCAGCCTCGGATGCGCAGATGTTCGAGCTCGGCCCGTATACTGAGGGCCAGGCGAAGTCCGTGACTTTCAAGAAAGAAGGGCACGTCGAAGTCGAATGCGCGATGCACCCGGGCATGAAAATGACAGTCGACGTCGCGAAGTAGGACCCTTGATCCGCGGCGGCTCGCCGGCCGCCGACGTTCAGTCCTTGGCGAAACGACCGAGCACAGGCCACTAAAAAGATCCTCCGTCGCGATCGTACCGCGATCAACGCAACCAGCGGCGGTTCTCTGTCGGGGCCGCGACACAGGCCAGCGTACGATTGCCGACCAATGGCGCTATCAGTCTCGACGAGCGGAACAGAGGCCGGCGCCGCGCGGTGGGGCCACGGCTATCCCTCGTAGTAGGTAGGTCACCGGTCGCGGAGCGTGCACGCCGTTCTGGGCCACGAGCCGTGTCAGAAGAGAACGCGCCGCGGCGGCGTCCGAGCGACTCAAAGCAAACCACTCTGCCACAGTCCGAGCGATAGTTGCTCGCGACCGTCTTGTGGCCGACTATGCTTGGCCGATCCTGGTTCGTCGATCGCGGCTGGAGCGTGCTTCCAGCCGCCCCAAGCCGCTGCCCGACAAGGTTAGCGGAAGCGGTAGTAACCAGTGATGCCGACGAAGTGTATTTTCTGTGTGGGATCCTGAACGAGCCGCGTGCCGTCTGTATACACGAACTGAGACCAGGTCCACTCGTCGCTCTTCCAGCGGTCGTACACGTAGTTCAGGCGGACGCCGGTGTTCTTGTCGATCGCGTATTGTGTGTAGACGTTGACCCTCGTCATACGCGTATGAACATCCGGTATATCGCTCACAGCGGCTGGACCGGATACCGTGAAGATGCCGAACTTGTCCTTCAGCTTCGAATACATGAGATCGGCGCCGAGCGTGAGATTCGAGGTCGGCTTGCCGAGCACTCCGAGACCGACTGTGTCGCTATCGTTCGCAATGTTCGCGCCCCAATCCGTGATCGGCGGCCCCGGGAACTGTGTGGCCTGCTCCTGCTTCAGGTCCTGGTTCGTGTACCAGGCATTCGCTTGCCATCTGTCCGAAAAGCGGTAAGAAGCGTCCGCTGAGTAGAGTTGCATACGGCCTTTGCGTACGCCGAGGTTCTCGGCTGTGCGAGGATCGTAGTCGTCGTGACCTTCGTCTACCATCAATTGAACCGCCAGCGGCTCGGAGACAGTCCAGGTGACTGTAGCGCGTACCTTGTCCCTGACACGATCTGCCAGGAATATGGGTGCGATGAGGTTGCTGGCGCCTACGGCACTGCCGCTGTTGAGGACGGTAGTGAGGAAATCGGAACCGTGCCGATCGCTATGTACGTATGCGATCGAGCCAGTCACGCTATCACCGATACTGCGCCGCAACTCTGCACGAAGCGAATCTTCTTCGGTCCGGTCTCTGTGGCTGACGGCCCTCACTCTGAACGTATTGCGTTCCTTCTCTTCATGATCGACGCCTCCCGTAAGTCTGAATCCGAGTGGCAGACGATAAGCCAGTTCGGCTTTACCGGAAACGGTTCTGTAGGAGCGCGGCTCGTTTTCTCCGCTCAGTGTCGAGGCGCCGTTCACGCCGGTGAAGTACTGCGCGAGAGGCGTGTTGTCGTCGTGGTCTTCGTATCGGAAGTTCGCGAGGAACGAAAGACGTGGCATCGGTTGGGCCGTAAAGCCGACGTTGGCAAACGTGGTATCAACCTTGGCGCCGAGATCCGTTCGGCCTGGGACACTCGGACCGATAAATGGCTCGTCCTGAGTCGCGTGCGTGTAGGCGACCTTCCAAGTCGTACGCATGGTGGGAGTGAAAGTGTACCCACCGCTCACGTAAACCTGATGCGACTGGTTACCCGGAGGTAGTGCCATGCTTGTAAACACGGGTGCGGGCGTTCCGGATACGAGTAGCGCAGAGTTGTGGTTATCGAACTGGGTACCGTAGTAGCCAGCTCTGAGTTGCAGCTTCGTGGTGGTGTAATTCGCGAGCACTTCCCATTGACGGGTCGTGTAGTCGATGGGGTCTGTCAGAAAACGGGTATTCGGGGTTGTAGCCGGGAAGGGGTTCTCTCCCTGCCCCCACAACCTGGAACCTTCCTTTTCCTCATTGCGCAGGCGCACTTGAAACTCGAGTGCCCCGGTTACGAATTTGTTGAAACCAAACGAGAGCAGGTCGCGTCGTGTTCCGAGCTCCACCGGATGCAACGCCGTTCCGTTGATCTTCTGAGCGCCGCTGCCGATTCCGGTGAGGCCGGTGATTGGCGTAAAAGGCTCGTATCGCGGTGTCTGGCCAAATTCGATGAATGCGCCCCATTTTCCTTGGCGGGCGTATTCCGCATGTAGCTCACGATCGTCCAGGCCAAGATTGCGTCCGGTGAAGATCGCCCAGGTCCCGGTTTCGTCGAAACGCTTGCGGTAATCGATGTCAAAGAGCGGATACAAGCCGCTATCCTTGATTCCGTTGTATTGGCCGAAGCGCCGGGCGGCGTCAGATGCCCACCCCAGACCCGCACTCACTTCACTCGTAGGCGTAGTGAGCTCGGTCGGGTCGAGTTCTTCTTCCAACCCAGCAATGGCGGCGGGCGCGAAAGCGCCGAGAAGCGCTGCGGCGATCACGGTAAGCCGATGTCCGTTTCTTGTTTTCATGAGAGCCTCCCTCGCTCTTAACGCCTGAAGACGCGCTGTCCCGCCGCGTCAGCCGGATTGTTCGTGCCGTGGATGTTCGTGTGACAGTTTGCACAGCCGCGTCCCATGATGATGGTGCGGGCGAATGCACCGCCTGCATTGACTCCATTGATCGTGGGAAACACGCCCCGATGACTCGTCGGTTCGTGGCACTGCTGGCAGAGGAACGGGGGTCGCTGGCGTAGCAGATTGGGATTCGTTGTCCCATGCGGTTCGTGACACACGGCGCAGTTCTCTTCGACTGGGGGATGGTTCCGCAGGAACGGCCCGCGCTTTTCCATGTGGCACGTGTTGCACGTTTCGTTGACGCTATCGCGTTCGAGAAGCGAAGGTCCGGCGCTGCCGTGAGTATTGTGACAATCGGAACATGCGACTTTGCCTTCCCTGACGGGATGACGAGACGGCCGCAGGATCTGCACCCGCTGCTCCTTGTGACACGTAAAGCACACTTCCGATTGCGTGAGCTTGTCACGCACACGGTCGTGCGCCGTGTGCAGCTGGTGGCACGAAGTGCACGCGATCTCGCTCCGCGCATGAGCTCCGGTCTGCCAGTGGATACGCCTGCCGCCCTGGTGACAGGTGAGGCAGGCGCCGTTGCGTTCGGCGATCGGCGTCGTCGATTTCTTGCCGAAAGTGCGGTCCGGTTTCGGACGATCCACGTCGCCGCCTTTGTTCAACGCATGGTCATCGCTTTCACCGTGGCAGCTGGTGCACGTGGGCGTGCGGCCATCGGCCCGCGTCCCATGCTTCGTCTGGCCGATTGTCAGAGTGGGGAAGTCGTCATTCTGGTCATGGCATTTCGTGCACTTCGCGTCGCCGGTCAGCACGAGATCCTTCCGGGCGCGCTTGGGTGCATCCGACTCCGCTGCGTCTGCCGGATATGCCATCAGCAGCGCGACGAAAACGATCAGCGCCTGTAAAAGCCGCAGACCGGGTGCTCCGGTTTTCTTGTCCATCATTTTTTCCCCCATCTACGGCGTGGGGCGATGACCGCCCCGATGCGCTGTTACGTTAGTGTTGAACAGTCAATTCTTGTGGACCGGGACCCTCCGCGGGTTCCTTGTGAGCGATGCCAAAATGACAATCGATGCACGTCTTTCCCTGCGCCTTCCCACGCGCATGCCGTGCTCGGGTGCCTGCCGACTGCACCTCACTGCTCATTGCCGCAGCGTCGTGGCAGTTTCGACATTCGCGCGAGTCGCTCTCCTTCATCCTCAACCAGACCGCGCGCGCCATTCGGTAACGCTGGTCTTCGAACTTTTCTTGCGAATCGACCGCGCCACTTATGAAGTGGCTATAGAGGTCCATTGCGGCGCCCACTTTGCGGGCGAGCATTGCTCGGGCTTCACGCGGCACGTGGCAGTCTGGGCATGTGGCGCGCACGCCAGTGCGGTTCGAATCGTGGACCGTTCCCTTATATTCCGCGTAAACCCTGTCACGCATCTCATGGCACGAGATGCAGAATTGTTCTTCGTTCGTATAAGCGAGTCCCGCCTGGCCTCCTGCAAGCACAAGCGCACCCGCGATCGCGGCAAGTATCGCTGCTCCGACTGCCGTGATGCGCTTCGCCCGAGCGATGCTCCATGAGAGCGCCGCGTTGAATGTTTCGATCACGGGCAACCGAGGCAGGGCGGCGCGGAACGCGTCGATAGCAATGCGGCGCGAGCTGACCGGAGGCGTTCCGGCGTACGCCGCCGCGTATCTGAGCCCTGTCGTATACCTGTCGTGGCGTCTCCTGCTGATGAGCGCCGAGATCCACCGCTCCGCCAGCTCTCGCCTGAGCGATCGGAGCGTCTCGAGCAGGTCGGGCCTCCTCAGAAGAGACCATGTGCTCTCGTCGGGGCCACGCCGCGGCAGGGCTGTGAACCATGACTTTCTCCACACGGCTGTCTTTCTATTCGCTGCCTTAACGTGAAAGCACCCAGTGGATGACGTTTTTTATTTCCGCATCGCTGTCGGTTTTCGGTGAGATGTGCTTTTCCGCCACGCCATCGACCTCGATCTGGGGATGTGTAGTCAGGTGCTTGTAGAGGATCTGCTCCGCATCCGCTTTTCCTTTATATTTCTCCGCAACTGACCGATATGCAGGCCCTTCTTTTTTCTGAGTGACGCTATGGCATTTCAGGCAGCCACTCTTCTTCACGAGCGCTTCGGCAGCATTGGTGTCCAGGTCCGCGGCAAAAGTATTGCCTGCGGCAATCAGGGCTATCGAAAGTACCAGACTCAATCTGCCGAACATCTTTCTTTTCTCCTTAGTTATTGCTGTCCTATCTATTGCTTATCCCGACTGGTGTTCGCCTGCGCTGTGAGACGCGACGCCCATGGGCAGCACCGGCGAGGTGGACGCGAGCAGGGCAATTACGTCGCGGTCGCGCAAAATCTTTAAAAGCAAGCCATTCGTTGACTCGCGTCATAAAGTGCCGCCACGCACAAGACGTTATCGCGCGATTCGGCACTGCAGGCCGCACTGCGGTGACCAGAAAAGAAGCGCGATAAGGCAACGTAGGCAACGCTTTCCCTACGCTACAGGTCCTCGCCCGAGCGCCGTAAATCCTGTGGCAAAACGCACCCCGATTGGTGCCGGGCAAGCGTTTGCAGATCGCGACACGAAAAAGAAAGCCGTTTGCGCCGCAGCGCGCCAAGGATGCGATATGAGAGTCAACCTGCCTGTCACGTCGGATGAGTACGTCTTGCCTGAAGGCGAAGTCATCGTTACCCGGACGGACCTGAAAGGCAGGATCACCTACGCGAACGAAGCGTTCTTACGGAGCTGCGGATTCACGCGAGACGAGCTGCTTGGTAAAGCCCACAACATCGTGCGTCATCCGGACATGCCGCCCGCGGCATTCCAGGACCTCTGGGACACGATCAAGACAGGCAAGCCCTGGTCGGCGCTCGTAAAGAACCGTCGTAAAGGTGGCGGTTTCTACTGGGTTAGAGCGAACGTGAGCCCGATCATCCAGGACGCTCGGATGGTGGGCTACACGTCGGTGCGCACGAAGCCGGAGCACGCCGAAGTCGAAGCGGCGGCGGCCCTGTACGCGCGAATGCGAGACGGCAAAGCACATGGCATCGCGCTCAAGGGTGGGGAAGTGATCCGGAAAGGCGCTCTCGGGCTTCTGCAGCGTGTCTGGAAAATGCCATTCACCCTTCGCTGCTGGCTGGTAGCGGCCAGCCTCCTGGTGCTGTTTGCCGCGAGCGGCATGGTTTTGTCGATGATGCCGGGCCAACACGGCGTCATGGTGGCAACCATATTGAACGCTCTCGGCGTTGCAGCATCACTGGCTTTCGGGATGTGGTCGGCGACGCAGATTGGCGCCCCCGTTGTCCAAGCACGTGAAACGGCGAACAGCGTTGCAGCAGGGGACGTGAGCCTCGTCTTTCCAAAGAATGCGGATCCCGAGCTGCTGCGGCTTTTTCGCATGCTCGATCAGATGAATGCCAAGCTCGTGGGTGTGTTGCGCGACGTAGCGGGCAGCACGAGCACCGTGGATGAGGCCGCCCGCACGATCGCTTCCGGCACGGCCGACCTGTCGAAGCGGACGGAACAGCAGGCCGCATCGCTCGAGCAAACGGCCGCGTCTATGGAAGAGCTCACGAGCACCGTCAAACAGAACGCGGACAACGCGCAGCAGGCGAACGAGCTCGCCGTCGAGGCCTCCAATGTTGCCGTGAAAGGTGGGGAGGCAGTGAATCAGGTGGTCCACACGATGAGCGCCATCGACGCCTCCTCGAAGAAAATCGCCGACATCATCACTGTGATCGACGGCATCGCCTTCCAAACCAACATACTCGCACTCAATGCAGCGGTTGAAGCCGCGCGTGCCGGAGAGCAGGGCCGTGGCTTCGCCGTTGTCGCCGCGGAGGTGCGGAGCCTCGCTCAACGGTCGGCAGCTGCCGCCAAAGAAATAAAGTCCCTCATCTCGACGTCAGTAAAAAAAGTCGAAGACGGCTCCAGACTCGTGCACGACGCTGGAAAAACGATGGAAGAGATCGTCACATCGGTAAACCGCGTGACGCACATCATGCGCGAGATCACGGCTGCTTCGAGTGAGCAGAGCTCGGGAATCGAGCAGGTGAACCAGGCGGTTTCGCACATGGACGAAGTGACGCAGCAGAACGCGGCACTCGTAGAGGAAGCGGCCGCGACCGCCGAAGCAATGCAGTCGCAGGCGAGGAATCTTGCGCAGGCGCTTGAAGGATTCAACCTCCAAGGCGGTGGCGCGGTTGCCGTAGAGCTACCGACGACGCGTGAGCGCCGTGCGCCAGGCCGTGCGACGAATGTGACGCGCCTCGCCTCGCGTAATCAACGCAAGCCACCGGCCCAACCCCTGAATGCGCCAAGGACGGGCACCAAAGAACGGCGCGGCAAGAATTCATAGTCAAAACGGCGGCGCACCGCGCCGCCTACGTTTTCTGATCGAGCGGAAGCAACATGCAACAGCAGCTACAGCCGCAGGCGTCCACGCGGGAATTCGTATTCACGACCAGTGATTTCCAGCGCATATCGAAGCTCATTTACGAGCACGCCGGTATCTCGCTTGCGCCGACGAAGCAGGAGATGGTGTACAGCCGACTCGCGCGACGCCTGCGTGCGTACGGTCTCTCGACATTCTCGGAATACCTCGCATTGCTCGAGGACCACGCGAGCCCCGAGTGGGAGTCGTTCGTAAACGCGCTCACGACCAACCTTACTTCCTTTTTCCGTGAGCCGCACCATTTTGCTGAGCTCACACGTTTTCTCGAGCATCGCCGCCGCTCCGACGCTTCAGTGAGCATCTGGTGTTGTGCCGCGTCCACGGGAGAGGAACCGTATTCGCTTGCGATGACTGCCGTCGAGGCATATGGCAATTTCACGCCGCCGGTGACGATCGTCGCCACGGATCTCGACACGAGTGCTCTCGAGAAAGCGGCTGCGGGCATTTACAGCGATGAACGGGTGGCGAAACTCCGCCAGGAGCAGCTTCAGCGCTTCTTTCTGAAAGGCACAGGCGCCCGCGCCGGTGCTGTGAGAGTGCGAAAAGAGCTGCGCGAGCTCGTCACCTTCCGACAGTTGAACTTGCTCGATATGCAATGGCCCGTCCGTGGCCCTTTCGATGCGATCTTCTGTCGCAACGTAATGATCTACTTCGACAAGCCGACGCAGCGCAAAGTGCTCGAGAAACTGGCACCGCTGCTTGTGCATGACGGCCTGCTCTTCGCCGGCCACTCGGAAAGTTTTCTGCACTCCGCCGATCTGTTCCACCTGCGCGGCAATACCGTGTACGAGCTCGCGCAGCAGATGCAGAAAACGGCAGCACGCGGCCGTTAGAAAGGGAGATTGCGATTGTCTGCTGCCGAGCTTCAGCACGAGGCGACCAATTTCTACTATGACCCCGCGCACAAGATCGAGGCGGTCAAGATACTTCCCGGTGAGTACTACGTCACTAACCGCGACATGCTCATCGTAACCGTGCTCGGTTCCTGCGTGGCGGCGTGCATACGGGATCCGCTTTTCAACGTCGCCGGCATGAATCATTTCATGCTGCCCGAAGGGCCCGCCGAAGGCGGTGTAGCGTCCGCTTCCGCCCGGTACGGAAGCTTTGCGATGGAGCTGCTGATCAATCAGCTGCTAAAGCTCGGTGCGAGACGCAGCGCGCTCGAGGCAAAAGTATTCGGAGGGGGCAACGTGCTGCGCGCGCTCAGCGCCGGCAATGTCGCGGAGCGCAATGCGCAGTTCGTAATTGCGTATCTTGAGACTGAAAAGATCCCCGTGGTAGCGCGCGATCTCGGCGGGACACAGCCGCGCAAGGTCTACCAGTTTGTGAAAGATGGGCGGGTCCGAGTCAAACGACTGGGAACGCTGGCCAACGACACGGTTTTCGAACGCGAGCGCGATTACCGCTCGCGCCTTGTGGTCGCCGAGCCTGCCGGCGAAGTGGAGCTTTTTGGTTGAGGTGCTCATGAGCAAGATACGTGTACTCGTCATCGACGACTCGGCGCTGATGCGCAAGGTCCTGTCGGACATCATCAATCGCGAACCCGACATGGAGGCGATCGGCGCTGCGCCGGATCCACTCATAGCACGCGAGATGATCCGCAACCTCAATCCGGATGTGCTTACGCTCGACATCGAAATGCCGCGCATGGACGGACTGGATTTTCTGGAGCGACTGATGCGGCTTCGCCCGATGCCGGTCGTGATGGTTTCTACGCTTACGGAGCGCGGCTCCGAGGCGGCGTTCCGAGCGATCGAACTGGGCGCCGTGGATTTTGTCGCGAAGCCGAAGATGGGCGCAGCCAATACGATCCAGGACTACGCGGTCGAAATATCGGACAAGATTCGTGCGGCCATGGCGGCACGAATCGGTCGTATACCCCAGCCGACGCGAGACGCTGCCAGGACGACAACCCGACCGATGCAGCACCGCCTCATTTCCACGGAAAAGCTGATCGTGATCGGCGCGTCTACCGGCGGCACCGAAGCGATCAAGGACGTTCTTGTGCAAATGCCACCGGACGCACCGGGCATCCTCGTGACACAGCACATGCCGGAGGGATTTACACGGTCTTTCGCGGCACGCCTCGACGGTCTCTGCAAAGTTGCAGTCAAAGAGGCCGAGGATGGCGAGCGTGTTTTGCCGGGCCACGTCTATATCGCACCCGGACACTCTCATCTGCTGCTCAGAAAGAGCGGTGCGAACTACGTGACGCAGCTCTCGCAGTCGGAGCCAGTGAATCGCCATAGGCCATCGGTGGACGTGCTGTTTCATTCCGCGGCGGAATCTGCCGGTAAGAACGCCATCGGCGTGATACTCACCGGAATGGGCAAGGACGGTGCGCTGGGAATGCTCGAGCTTCGCAAAGCCGGCGCCCACACATATGCACAGGACAAGGATTCCTGCGTGGTGTACGGCATGCCGAAGGAAGCGGTCGCAGTCGGGGGAGTCGAGGAGGTGCTGCCCCTCGATGAGATCGCCGGTGCCGTGCTCGAACGTCTCTCGACGTCGGGCGCGAGCCTGAATCGAGTGTAAACCTGTTCGTGATTCGTATGAGAAAAGTCACGGATTGTTCAAGTCTGGCGCACTATCGCCGTTAAACGACGCATTTAGACGATAACGAAAACAATGAACGCAAACTTCACGACCGACAGCGAGACCGCTGTCATCCGCCTCAGTGGCAGATTCGACTTTAGCCGCCACCGCGAATTCAGGAATTGCTATGAAGCAGCCCTGAAGGAGCCGACGTTGCGCAGAATCGAAGTCGACCTGCAGGCTGTCGACTATCTCGACAGCTCGGCGCTTGGCATGCTCCTCTTACTGAAGGAGCGGGCAGATGCGAGGGCACTGCCGGTGACGCTCCTCAACTGCGCGGGCGTGGTGCGAGAGATTCTCGACGTGGCCAATTTCGGCACGATGTTCACGTTGAGGTGACCGACGCATGGGGGACGTCGCCGAGGCTTTCTGTACAGAACCCGCCCCGCCTCGTGTGCACCGAGTACTGGTCGTCGACGACCATGTGCAGACGAGAGTTGTTCTAACGCGCCTCCTTGAACGAATCGGCTACGCCGTCGAAACCGCGGAAAACGGCCTACGCGCCGTCGAAGCCGTCGCGGTGGTGCGGCCAGACATCATCATCATGGATCTCGAAATGCCCGTCATGGGCGGATTCGAGGCGACAGAGCGTATACGCGCAAACTCGACGGGCGGCTGGTTGCCGATCGTGTTTCTCAGTGCGACTCCCGATAGCGCGGCGCTCATCAATGCGCTGAATGCCGGCGCCGACGATTACCTCGTCAAACCCGTCGGCTATACCGTGCTGCGCGCGAAAATGCGCGCCGTTTCACGCATGCTCAACCTGCAGCGCGAGCTCGAAGCACGCAGCGCGGGTCTTGCCGCGTACCGCGATGCCGAGGAGGAACGCAACCGGATGGCCGAGCATGTCATCCGGCGGCTGGCGAAGAACGCTGCGCTCGACGAAGCCGTGCTGCGGCATTGGACAGCACCGGCGAGCGTTTTCAGTGGGGACGTGATCGCGGCAGCTCGCACTCCGGGTGGAATTCTGCACGTGATGCTTGCCGACGGAGCAGGCCACGGTCTCGCCGCAGCACTTTGCGCACTAACGGTGACACAGCCTTTTCACCGCATGACTGAGAAAGGTTATCCGATCTCCACGATCGTCGGTGAGATGAACAAGAAAATCCGCGAGCTTCTACCCGTCGAGCGCTTCGTCGCGGCGACGCTCGTCGCGGTCGATTTCAAGCAGCAGCTGATCGAGATCTGGAATGGGGGTAATCCCCCGCTCGTCATCATGAGCGACGACGGAACCATACTGCACACCGGACGCTCGTTACACTTGCCCTTGGGCGTTGCGACCGAGCAACTGTTCAGCGGCGACCCGGAACTCTATCAGTACACTCAGCCGTGTCAGATCATTGCGTGCTCGGACGGTTTTTTCGAGTCCGCAGGATGGCTGCCCGCCGGATCCGGGGCACGCGAACTCGTGGCGCTTCTGGCAGGGGCAGCCCCGCAGGCCCGTTTCGATACGCTCAAATCGCAGTGCACCCATTCCCAGGATGGGGCGAGCTGGGCAGACGACGTCTCGATGTTCATGATCTCGTGCGCGCCGGGCGAGCACATCGTACCTCAACCCGCAGGCCGTGCGACCGAGGCTCATGTCAATGCTGGCGAGTGGCACTTCGGCCTCCGTCTGTCGGCCGAGCAGTTGAAGACGGTCGATGTCGTTCCCCTCCTGCATGACCTCGTGAGCCGCCTTCAGGGCTCGTTCGCCGGCAATCCCAAGCTGTTTCTAGTGCTCGCGGAGCTCGTCTCGAACGCGATCGACCACGGCCTGCTGAAGCTCGATTCCAGCGTAAAGCTTCAGCCCGACGGTTTCCAACGTTACTTGCAGCTCCGGCAGGAGGCGCTTGCACTGCTGAGCGGGGCAAACGTCGAGGTGCGGATCGCGGCGGCCGAGGGCAGCGCCCCTCCCAAGCTCAAGATCCAGGTCAAGGACACCGGCGCCGGTTTCGATTACGGCCGGGTGCTGGAGCTTCCCGCCGACTCGACCGTGCCTTTCGGGCGGGGCATTCCATTAGTTAAACGTCTATGCGAGCACGTCGAATACCGCGGTGCGGGAAACGAGGTCGAGGTGCTTTTCGCTCTGGCGACTCCCGCGGCGGAAGATAGTCACGCCAAGCTCAATACGGGCTGCGTAGCGCCGTTAACGAAAGACGATATTGCATAGCGTCCCGGAGAGCGCGCGCACTGCCATGGATATACTCATCGTAGACGACGCGCCCATTTCGATCGCGCTCCTGAAGAAGCTCGTCAGTCAGCTTCCGGATTGCCGTCCGTTCGCGTTTCTGCGGGCGCGTGAAGGGCTCGCCTGGTGCGAGCAGAACGATCCCGACCTCGTGATCGTGGACTATCTCATGCCCGAGATGGATGGTATCGAGTTCGCGAAATGTTTCCGAACGCTGCCTGACAAAGCCGATACCCCGCTTCTCATGGTGACCGCAGCCGGTGATCGGGAGATCAAACACCGGGCTCTGAGTCTCGGCATCAACGACTTCCTCAACAAGCCGTTCGACCAGGTCGAGCTGCAGGCCCGCGCCCGCAACATGCTTGCGCTGCGCTCGAGTCAGAAGAAGCTCGCGAACCGGGCGTTGCTACTCGCGGACGAGGTTGCCAAGGCCACAGTCGAAATCACCGCGCGAGAGCACGAGACGTTGCTATGCCTCGGACGCGCCGCGGAGCACCGCGATCCGGAGACCCATGAGCATATCATCCGGATGTCGAATTACTCGCGCTTGATCGCGGTGCGCCTCGGGCTTCCGCACGATGAATGCGAACTGCTGCTGCGTGCTGCGCCGCTACACGACATCGGAAAGATCGGGACTCCGGATCACATTCTGCTCAAGCCGGGGAAACTCACGCCCGAGGAGTTCGAGATCATGAAGCAGCATACAGTGATCGGCGAGCGCATCCTCGCGAACAGCTCCTCTCCTATTTTGCGTGCCGGTGCCGAGATCGCGTTCGCGCATCACGAGAAATTCGACGGCAGCGGCTACCCGCGTGGTTTGAAAGGTCGCGACATCCCTCTCTATGGCCGCATCGTCGCGGTCGCAGACGTATTCGACGCGCTTACGAGTGAGAGGCCGTACAAGAAGGCTTGGGATCTCGAACGCGCCTGCGAGTTGCTCCGCACCAACAGCGGCCATCATTTCGATCCCATGTGTATCGAGGCGTTCTTCGACGTATGGCCCGACGTGCTGGCCGTGAAGGAACGCTACCACGACGCGCCTGCTGCCGAGACGACGCCGTTGGAGCAGGGTCCAACGTCAGCTGAGCCGTGTCCAACCTGAAAACAGAATTCCTGCCGGCGCCCGGAGAAGCACACGAGGAAAGACGCCGACGCCGCGGATCGTTACCGAAAGCCGGTGCGCTGCAAGTCGGCGCACTCGCAGGCGGTCTCATGCTTACGGCACTGCTCGGCTACTGGGCGGTCGATCGTGTCGATTTCCAGCAGAATATCAATTTCCCGCAGGACCACATACCTCACGCGCTTGGCTTTGCGATGCAGTTTCTGCCGCTGCCGATCGGCGCGATTTCTGTCGGGCTCGCGTTAACGGGTGTGCTCTGCCTTCTTGCGCGCGTGCTCGCGCGCACGCGACGCGATGCGATAGAGCTTGCGCAACGTATTACGATGGATCTGCGCGAACGCGAGGCGGAATCCCGCAAGCTCGCTCTCGTTGCGCGGCACACGGATAACGCTGTGGTTATCACCGACGCCGCTCGGCGCATCGAATGGGTGAACGAAGCTTTCACGCGTATCACCGGTTACGAGCTCGATGAAGTCAGGGGAAAGGCGGCCGGCGCGCTCTTGCAGGGACCCGAAAGTGATGAAGGCACGATAGAGCTGATGCGCAAGCGTCTCGACGCAGGCCTGGGATTTCGCGTCGAGATCCAGAATTACAGCAAGAACCAAAAACGCTACTGGGTGGATTGCGAGGTCCACCCGGTGCTCGATGAAACAGGCAGGGTGACGAACTTCATCGGAATCGAAAGCGATATCACGGCTCGCAAAAGTGCCGCGGAACGCTTGCTCCGTACGGAAGAACGGCTGACCCTCGCACTGGAAGGATCGAACCTTGCCCTCTGGGACTGGGACATTGCCGCCGGCAAGGTGTACCTCAATACCCGCTGGGCACGAATCATCGGGGGTACGCCGGGACCCACCACGACAACACTCGAGGAACTCAGCAAGCTCACGTATCCGGAGGACCAGCCACTAGTCGAGAACGCTTTGCGGCGCGCGCTGAAAAGCGGAGACACCTATCGTGTCGAGCACCGCGTGCGCACCGCGAGCGGCCAATGGAAGTGGATAGAGAGTCATGGGAAGGTTGTTGCGCGTGACCTGAAGGGGCGCGCGCTGCGCATGACCGGCACGAACGCGGACGTCGACGAACGCAAGCACCGCGAGCACGAGCTCGCGCGCAAGGAAGCGGAGCTTCAGCAGGCGAAGGAAGTGGCAGAGAGCGCGAACCGGGCGAAAAGCGAATTTATCGCCAATATGAGTCATGAGATTCGGACACCGCTCAACGCGATCATCGGCATGACTGCCGTTGCGTTGGACACGACGGGCCTTACTTCCGAGCAGCGCGAGTACCTGGAGATCGTCCGCTCCGCGGCCGACTCCCTCCTGGAGCTCGTGAATGGAGTGCTCGACTTTTCCAAGATCGAAGCTGGGCACCTGACGCTCGAGACAGTCGACTTTAGCCTGCGCAGCTGCATAGCGGATACTTTGAAGGTGATCGCGACCGGTGCTTACGAAAAAGGCATCGAGCTGATTTCTCACGTCGCTGATAACGTGCCGGATCGTCTTCGGGGAGATCCCACGCGTTGCAGGCAAGTCCTTCTGAATCTGGTCGCGAACGCGCTGAAATTCACCGAACGCGGAGAGATCGAAGTCTCGCTCGACCTTATCTCTGCTGATGAATCGACGGCATGGATTCACTGTGCGGTGCGCGATACCGGCATTGGCATCGCCGAGGACAAACAGACACTCATTTTTCAGCCTTTTGCCCAGGCGGATGCATCCACGACACGCCAATACGGCGGTACCGGTCTCGGTCTGCCGATTTGCGCCCGCATCGTCGAAGCAATGGGTGGGCGTATCGCTGTCGAGAGTACACCTGGAGTCGGCGCTACGTTCCACTTTTCCATGCGCGTCCAAATTGCGCCCTCCACGCACGAGGCAATTGCATTCTCAGAGTTGAAGAGCCGCTCGGCGCTGGTAGTCGACGACAACGTAGCTAACTGCGGCGTGCTTGCCTCGATTCTCCAGTCGGCCGGAATGGCAGTAGAGATGCTCTCCCAAGGTGCCACGGTGAATGAGCTCATGCGCGAACGGCGCGCGAATGGCACGCCTTTCGATCTCGTCGTGCTCGATACGCGAATGCCGGGTCTGGACGGGTTCGAAATTGCGCGCACGATACTCGCCGATTCGTTGCTACCGCCTCCGGCGATCGTGCTGCTGACTGTGCCCGGACAGCGAGGCGATGCGGCGCGTTGCAAGGAAATCGGTGTCAACGGCTACCTTGCCAAACCGGTTTCGTCTTACGAGCTCGTGAAAGCTGCTGCGGCCGCTTTGGGCACCGCACAATCCGAGAGCCCGCCGCTCATCACACGCCACTCTCTGCGAGAAAACGTCCAGGCGTTGGATGTTTTGCTCGTCGAAGACAACGTGATCAACCAGAAGCTCGCAGTGAAACTTCTGGAGAAGCGCGGCCATACCGTGCACATCGCCAACAACGGGCTCGAAGCGGTCGAGACACTGCAGCGGCGTCGCTATGATCTCGTTCTCATGGATCTCCAGATGCCGGTCATGGGCGGCATCGAGGCATGCACGCTGATCCGCCGGGGCGAAGCCGGCGATCAGCACGTACCAATCATCGCGATGACCGCGCACACATTGCCGCGGGATCGCGAGCAATGCAGGGAAGCCGGCATGGACGGATTTGTAACGAAGCCCGTACGCGTGGAGCAGCTTATGGCCGAAATCGAGCGTGTTCTGCATGCCGAGTCGCCGCCGCCTGTCCCCCCGCCTGCAGAGCCGGTTATTCCCGCCGGTGAGCGTCTTCACGATCGCGCAGCGACGCTGGAACGTCTTGGCGGCGACGCGGAGCTCTTCACCGAGGTCGCCCAAATCTACATCGCAACTGCGCCTGGTCATCTGGATACCATCGCGTCAGCGTTGGACCGCGCAGACGCCGATGGCGTACACCGTGAGGCGCATGCGCTGAAAGGTGCGACTGCGACGTTCGAAGCGCCAGCGGTATACACCGCCGTCGCAGAGCTCGAGGCCTGCGGCAAGCGAGGTGATCTTGAGACTGGAAGCGCCACGTTTGCCTCCGTGAAGATACTCGTGAACGCGCTCGTTTCCGAGCTCGCGAACGCATCCGGTGAAGGAGCCGAAGTTGCTTAGCTATAAAAAACAAGTGTCCACGGACAAACTGCGCCTCGGCATGTATGTGATCGAGCTCGACCGTCCGTGGACGGAAACGAGCTTTCCGTTCCAGGGGTTTCCGATCACCTCCCGGGAACAGATCGAGCAGCTCCGCTCGTATTGCAAGAGTGTGTATGTCGATCCGGAGCGCGAGGAACACAAGCCCGATGCGCGCCGCACGGTCGTTCCGATGCCAGAACGGCAGATCTACACGGAGTCGGTCCCGGTCGAGGAAGAGCTGCCGATCGCGAAGGAGATATACCGGTCGTGTGAAGATGCGCTACGCCATCTCATCGTGACCGTGCGCAGCGAGGGAGAGATCGATGCGCGCGCGCTCACGAGCGCGATGAACAGCATGATCGGAACCATTCAACGCAGTCCGGATGCGATGCTGCTGCTGAAGGCGGTGCGTCGCCGCGACAGCTACGAGCTGACGCGCGCTCTGGACACATCCATACTGATGGTGACCTTCGGGCGCTATCTCCAGTATCCCACAACGCGCCTTGAAGTCCTCGGGCTCGCCGGCATGTTGCTCGATGTCGGAATGACCTCATTGCCGGACGGCGTCGTTGAGGCTTACAACTCTGACGAGATCGTCGACAAAGGTGCAATCGAGGCGCACGTGATGCACTCGGTGGAGCTTGTGCGTGGCGCGCGTGGGCTGCCCGAGGGCGTAGACGAAATAGTTGGACTGCACCACGAACGCCAGGATGGCGAAGGTTATCCGTACGGACTTGCTCGCGATCAGATCGCGACCGACGGCGCTATTGCGGCGATCGTGGACAGCTATTCCAAGCTCACTTCGCCACGACAGAATGCGTGTCCGCTTTCGCCATCTCGTGCTTTGAGCCAGCTCCACAAAGAGCGGGGCCGCGCGTTCGAAGAAGGGCTGTTGGAGCAGTTCATCCAATGTATAGGCATCTACCCCGTCGGAGGCGCCGTCGAGCTGAATACAGGTGAGGCTGGGCTCGTCATTGCGCAGAACCCACTGAGACGCCTGTTGCCGCGAGTGATGGTCATGCTCGACTCCGTCGGAAAGCGAATTCATCCGCAGATGATCCTCGATCTCATGAAAGAGCCGAAGACGGCGACGGGCGATCCGTACAAGATCCGGCGCGCGCTTCCTCTCGATCAGCTGCCGCTCGAAGAAGACGATTTCCTGCTCTATCCGTAGGCGTAAAGCACCGCTGGAGATCGGGGACGGGCTCGCCCGGCCGTTACTCTGACTTCAACGAAAACCTGAGTGAATTGAAACAGCCGCGGTGGAGCGGCTGTTCAGGATTCGATCCTGAGCGGCTCCGGGGACGCGGCGCCAAGCAGCGGTTCGAGGTCGAGAATCAGCACAACCGAACCATCACCCGCGAGTGTCGCGCCGGCGACACCTGTGGGCTTGATATCGGCAAGAGGCTTGATGACGACATCCTCGCGACCGACGTAGTCCTCGACCGCCAGGACGAAGCATGTGTGGCGGCATTGCATGAGGATGCCGTACGCCGGCGCAGCCGGCGAACTCCAGCCCAACAGACTACCCAACGAGCGCACCGAAAGCACCTGGCCGCGCACGACGATCGTGGCGCATCCACCGACGTGCTGAAGTGAGCTTACTGGCAGCGGGATGATCTCGTGAACCATCGCGAGTGGTACCGCGAACGATTGCGGACCGTGTTTCACGACGAGCACCGGGAGAATCGCGAGCGTCAGTGGCAGCGATATGCGGAACGCGGTTCCGACGCCGACCTCGGACTGGATTTCGACACGTCCGTTCAGCTTCTCTATGCCGGTCTTAACTACGTCCATTCCGACGCCCCGGCCCGATATGCTGGATGCCTGCTCTTTCGTCGAGAATCCCGGCAGGAAAATGAGGTGCAGACTCTGCGTCGTGTCGAGACGGTTTGCAGCTTCTGCGTCGATCAGGCCTTTTTCGAGTGCCTTGCGCCGGAGAATCTCCGGGTTGATGCCACGACCGTCATCTCGTATTTCGATGACGACATGGTCTCCTTCTTGCCTCGCGGCCAGTCGTACGACGCTGCGTTCGGGTTTGCCTGCGGCCAAGCGCTCCTGGGGCATTTCGACCCCATGATCGACGGCATTCCTGACTAGATGGATGAGAGGATCCGCGAGGTCATCGATCATCGCGCGATCGAGCTCCGTTTCCTCTCCCTCGAGCACCAGCTCCACGTCTTTGCCCAGTCCGCGTGCGAGGTCACGTGCCATACGCGGGTATTTCTGGAACAGACGACCGATTGGCTGCATACGCGTTTTCATGACCGCGCGCTGCAAGTCCCCTACGATAAGGTCGAGCTGATTTACCGCCTCGTCGAGACTGCGCAGCACGTCCGCATCCGTGTGTCCACCGATGATGTCGCGGCGCAGGCAGCTCAGGCGATTCTTCGCGAGGCCAAGCTCTCCGGAGAGCGTAAGCACCTGGTCGAGCCTCGTCGTGTCGATACGTATCGTCGTGTCACGCGGTATCGCCACTTTGTCTGTCGCACGGCGGCCAAGGGGTGCCTCGTCTGCCGCTGGATCGTCACTCGTCCGGCGTCCTTGCGGGCGTGCGGCATCCCTGGCAGGCGCCTGCGGCGGCGGTTCCGTGATCGCGTTGTAGAAGGCTTCCCAGTCGGGCTCCGCGGTCTTGCCGCCGTTTTTCTTTAGTTCACTCGATGGCTTTGCTGGCGCTGCGGACTTCGCCGGCGCAGCTGGTTTGTCAGCGACGAGCGCTTGTGGTTTCGACGGAGCAGGCGCTGCCTTCTCTGGTTTCGAAGTGGCGTCGGAGCCACCGCTCAAGATGGCTCGAAGAGCAGCAAGCAACGCAGCGTCGGCCGCCTGCGGTTGTCCGCCACGTGCGAGATCGTCGAACATCGTGCGTACCGCCGCCGTCGCGGCAAGTATTGCGTCCATGATGTTCGCGTTGAGCGAGAGCTCGTGCCGGCGCAGCAGATCGAAAATGTTCTCGGTGAGGTGACAGAGGTCCACCATCGGGGTGAGATTTAGGAAGCCGGCTCCGCCCTTGATCGTATGGAAGCCACGGAAGATGTCGTTCAGAAGGCCGCCATCTTTCGGACGCTTCTCGAGGTCTACGAGCTTGTTGTCTACATCTGACAGGAGCTCGCCCGCCTCCGTCAGAAAGTCTTGCAGCATCTCATCCACGACGTGGTTCCTGCGCGTAAATGGTTTTCGGAATCAGAAACCGAGGCTTTCCAGAAGCTCGTCTACCTGAGCCTGGTTAGTAACGACATCGGGTACGTTTTGTCCGCCCACGGCGGGTCCATTCAGTAGCCCCAGCGCTTCGTTACGGCGGATCGGTGCCGGTGAATTTTCAACGAGTAGCGTGAGCAGCTGCGTTTCGAGGTGATTCGCGAGGTCTGTAATCCGCTTGAGAACCTGCCCGGTCAGGTCCTGAAACTCCTGGGCCATCACGATCTCGCGCAACTGCTCGCGAGTCGTGTCCGTGCGTTGCGGCACAGTATGGAGGTAGTCGCGCGTGGCGTGAGCCAGATTCTTGAACTCGTCGATATCCGCCTCCCCACGAAGAATGCTGTCCCACCGCGTTGCCAGAGAGGTCGCATCGGCGGCGAGCGCTTCCTGTATGGGGGTCGCGGCGTCGACGGCATTGAGCGAGCGACTTGCGGCCTGCTCCGTCAGCGCGACGACGTAGGCCAGACGCTGACGCGCGTCCGGCAACGTTGCTGCTGCACATTCCTGGATGTGCTGGTCGTAGCCGAGCTCAGCAAGCGTATCGTGCAGCTGACGCGTGAGATGACCGACCGAGGTGATTACCTTGTTCGCGGGACAGGCTTCTTCCTCGTGGCTGGGCGGAGCGGGCTCCCGCGGCGTCGGCGCACCGCTTTCCGGAGCGGATGGCGTCTGTGTGAGGGCAATGCTATCGAACAATTCTTCGAGCTCTGCACTATCGCCCGAGGCGTTTACGTCTGCAGTCATTTTCAGGCCGCCTTCTTCTCGAGGTTCTTGAATATCTTCGTGAGTTTTTCGTCGAGCGTCGCCGCCGTGAAAGGTTTCACGATGTATCCGTTCGCGCCAGCCTGCGCCGCTTCGATAATGTTTTCTTTGCGTGCTTCAGCCGTGATCATGAGCACGGGAAGGTTTTTGAGGTTTTCGTCGGCCCGTATGTTCTTCAGCAGTTCTATACCCGTCATGTTGGGCATATTCCAGTCAGAGACGACGAAGTCGAACTTGTTGGCCCTCAACATATTCAATGCGACGACCCCGTCTTCGGCTTCGTCGGCGTTCGTGTAGCCGAGCTCCTTCAGCAGGTTTCGAACGATGCGCCGCATGGTCGAAAAATCGTCCACCACGAGGAATTTCATTGTGGGGTCGCTCATTGCGTTGTCTCCGAAGATTGGGCGGCGGGCGAGGCGGCGCCTTGGCTGATCAGCGGCCGTAGCGTGTCGGCTAGCACCCGTGGATCGAATTTCGCAACATAGGCATCCACGCCCACCTGCTTGCCCATCGAGCGGTTCGCCGCAGACGACAGTGAGGAGTGCATGACTACGGGTATACCGTTGAAGCGAGCATCGTTCTTGATGCAACGCGTGAGCACGTAGCCATCCATTTCCGGCATTTCGGCATCGGTTAGGATGAGCTGCAGACGCTTGGAGAGCGGCTCGCCCTCCGCTTGCGCTCTCGTCGCCATCGCCTGCAGACGTTCCCATGCCTCGCGCCCATTTCCAGCGTGCTGGTGCTGCACGGCGAGCATGTCGAGCACGCGCACGATTTCTTTGCGTGCGACTGCCGAATCGTCTGCGAAGAATATTGCGCTATCCAGACGGTGCACGGGTTCGAGTTGCGGCACGTCCGGTTCGCCGTAGACCTGTTCGAGAACGTGCTCGACATCGAGGACGGAGGCGAGTTTCCCGTTTGGCAGCTCCGTGACGGCTGTGATACTGCTGCCGCGACCAACGAGCATCGAGTCAGGCGCGCGTACGCGCTCCCACTCGACACGTGCAATCCTATCCACGCGGTCGATCAGGAAGGCCTGAACGTGACGGCTGAACTCCGTCACCATCATCGTTGCATTCGAGCACGTGGCGCCTTCCAGCCCGATCAGCTTGCCCAGTGCAATGACAGGAATGATGCTCCCACGCAAGCTCACGACACCTTCCACACCGGCGGGAAGATTGGGCGCGCGGGTGATGTTCGGAGTGCGCGTGATCTCGCGGACTTTAAACACGTTGATGCCAAACGTCTCGGCCGTGCCCAGCGAGAAGAGGAGAAGCTCCATCGTGTTCGATCCCGCGAGTTTCGTACGGGCGTCCACAGAGTCGAGAATGCCGTTGTTTTCGGGGCTGCTCATGACACGATACTTTCCAATTGGCCGCAGCGACCGCTGGCTGACAGGAGCTTCATGCAAGCATCCGCGATATCGCGGCCGCGAGCTTGGCGGGTTCGAATTTGGAGACGTACTCGTCTATGCCCACCGACCGGCCAAGCTGCTGATTCGAATCGCCCGACAGAGACGAATGCATGATGACCGAGACACCGTTGAAGCGCGGATCGCTCTTGATCCGCTTCGCGAGCATGTAGCCGTCCATCTCGGGCATCTCGACATCCGTCAGTACGAGCTGCACGCTGTCGCGTACGTTTCCGCCGGACAGCCGTGCAGTCTCGGCGATCTGGTTGAGCTCGCGCCAGGCGTCTGCACCGTTGGCCGTGGCAATATGCTTCACGGCCATCGCGTCCAGAGTGCGCACGATCTGATTGCGCGCAACCGCAGAATCGTCGGCGAAGAGTACGGTACGGTCGGGCGGAAGTGTCGCGTGGATGTTCTTGTAAATGGCTTCCTGATCGTGCGCCGTCGTGTCCGCGAGCAGCTGTTCCACATCGAGCATCATGACGAGCCGACCGTCAGAAAGCTCTGTGACTGCGGTTACGAGACCCGCGGCCTTCCCGGCAAGCATCTGGGGCGGCACGCGCATCGCTGACCAGTCAATCCGCAATATCGTGTCGACTGCCTCGACGAGGAGGCCTTGTGTCTGTCCGTTGTACTCCGTGACGATCATGATGTCCGGCTTTTTCGTCACGCGGATGCCCGCATATTTGGCGAGATCCACCACGGGAACGAGCTTTCCGCGGAGACTCACCATGCCTTCGACAGCGGACGGCATTTCCGGCGCCCGTGTGATCGTCGGCGTGCGCATGACCTCGCGGACCTTGAAGACGTTCACACCGAAGATCTCGCGTCGGCCGCTCTCGCTGTCGACTCCGAGCGTGAACATCAGAATCTCCAGCTTGTTCGTGCCCGCGAGCTTGGTGCGCGCGTCGACGCTTTTCAGAAGCTCTGACATGGATGGTCGATTGCCCGATCAAACGGTCTTGAACTGAGCCACCTCGGCGTGCAGCTTCGACGCGAGTGTTTCCAGCTGCTGGGCCGTGGTGGAGGCCTGGCTTATCGCGGCGCTCGTTTGTTCCGTCATTTGCGCGATCTTCTCGACGTTACGTGCGATGTCGTTCGAGGCGGTACCTTGTTCTGAAGCTGCAGAGCTGATGTCGTTGATGCGCTCCATCGTGACGCGAGCACCCTCGTTGATGCGTGCGAGCGTCGCAGCTACTTCTTCAGCAAGAGACTTGCCCTGCGCAACTTGCGCATTGTTCGACTTGAGGTTCTCGACCGCGCGTCCCACTTCGCTTTGAATTGCTTCGATCATGCTCGAGATCTCGCTCGTCGAGCTGGCCGTGCGCTCGGCGAGTTTGCGAACCTCGTCAGCAACGACAGCAAAGCCGCGGCCCTGTTCACCGGCACGCGCGGCTTCGATCGCGGCATTCAGTGCGAGCAGATTCGTCTGCTCGGCAATGTCACGAATGACTTTCACGATGCCCGAGATGTCGTTCGACCGTTGCGAGAGCTGCTCGATCAGCTGCATCGAGTGGCCTACGGACTGCGCGGTTCCGAGCATCTGCTCTGCGGCGGCGCGGGCGCTCTTTTCACCTTCGGTAGAGAGCACGCAGGCCTGTTCCGAGACGCTTCTCGTCTCGCGGGTGTTGTCCGCAACCTGATTGATGCTGACCGTGACCTGCTCGACAGCAGCTGCGGTAGATGCGGCCGATTCCGATTGCGCGCGCGACGATTGCGTGATCTGGCTCGATGCAGCAGCCATCTCCGTAGCAGCCGCCGAGACTTCCTGAGCGCCCGCCATGACGCGGTTGAGCGTCGCCTGCAGGCTCTCCATGAGCGCATTGAAAGCAATCGCCATTTCGCTTACTTCATCCTGTCCTCTGACGGCGATTCTCTGGGTCAGATCGCGTGCGCGTTCTGCTTCGATGAGAGCACTGCGCATCTGTTTCACGGGACGGGTGATCGCGCGCAGGGTGAACCAGCCGAACACGCCGATTCCAACGGCGGAAAGGAGGAACGCGGCCATCATTCCGTAAGTGAGATACATCGTGCGCTCGGCCGAGCGTTCGTACTGCGCTTTGGAGGAGGTTTTCTGGAGCTCCTGGAGCTGTTCCAGTTCTTCACGCACCTTGCTGCTCAAGGCGCGGCTGTCCTGGTGCATGATGATCGTCTTGGCTGCTTCACGATCGTTTCGACGCAACGCGACGAGCGCGGGCTGCACAGTGCTGTCCAGCATGCGATCGAGATTCTTGCCAGCTTGCTCGGCGGCCTGTTTATCCTGTGCGCTGAGGCCCGAGTCGAGATAGATGTTCCACTTTCTCATGATCTCCGTCATCAGGCCGTCAGCACTCTTGACTCGGCTGGCGACCTCGGTCGGCTCCTCCGCGATGATCGCGTTTCCGAGCGCCATGCGGATGCGATACATATCGGTGACGATGCTGCCAATGGTGCGCGAGGTCTCCGACTCGGCGTATACCTCTTTAAGCGCATCGCGATCCATACGCAAACCGAACCCGGCCAACACGGAAATGGCGAGCAGCATGGCGAGCGGCAGCACGGCCATAATGTTCAGGCGAGCCGCGATCGTGAGATGTTTCATATATGTCCCTGACGAATTTTGTATAAGCGCGCCTGCCATCACCGCAGGCGGTCATGGTTACGGCCTTCTTGCCTGAATCTTGAATATTCGCCTTGTAGGACAAACTCGTACATCGTGTCGGGCGCGCTTCTCACGTGAAACTCAGCCCGCGCCCAATTCAGGAGTTTGGGTGCTCGTATCACAATGCCTCCCGTAGACCACGAGTGACGATTGGGGAGCCAAATGAAATCCGAGCAGCTTGCAAACGAAATCCGGGAAGCCAACCTGTCATACCTGATGCTTGCGCAGAGCATGATCAGGGAAGAGCGCGCCACTGCCATGTACCGGCTTGGCATTACGGCGGAAGTAGCCGACATTCTCGAAAGCCTCAGTCCCGCCCAGGTCGTGCGCATGGCGGCCTCCACCATGCTCCTTTTTCGCTTTCGGTTCGACGACAGCATGATCGTCGATATGTTGAGCGATCACGGCAAAGGCAAGCTCATGGCCGGCACCCACGCAGCTCTTCTCATGGCCGCGCAGCCAGCGGCTGGCATCACCGCTTAACGGAGATAACCATGGCCGCACGCAGCAAGAGCGTCGTTTCGGACGCAGAGCAGGTCCAGTTGGCAGCCGAGCTCGCACGCGCCGGAGCGAGGCTGCAAGTGCTCGAATCGGAGACGACTTTGTCCCGTGAGCGTCTGCTGCGGCTTTATAAAGAGGTGCGCGGCGTTTCCCCTCCGAAGGGGATGCTCCCGTTTTCGACGGACTGGTTCATGAGCTGGATGCCGAACATACATGCATCCATCTTCATTAACATTCACCGATACCTCGTAGCGCATACCCCCGTGCGTGGTATCCGGGCCGTGCTCTCCGCTTACAAGCTTTACGCGGAGCACGTGGAAATTCACGGGCTGGAGCAGGTACTTTCGTTTACGCGGGCGTGGAGTCTGGTGAGGTTCTTCGAGGCCAAGCTCCTCGACACTGCCTGCTGCAAAAGCTGTCATGGCCGCTACGTGCTGCACACGATGGATCTGCATAACGACTATGTATGCGGGCTCTGTAACGTGCCCTCCCGCGCCGGCAAAACACGTAATCGTAGTGTGGTCAAGGAAGCTGCGGTTCGCGCGGATGCGCCGGCGCAGGGGTCCCCGTTCCTGCTGCAATCGGCAATGAGTCCGCCCGTGGCGCGAGCCCCGGCTTACTGCGCCGAGTAGCCAATCACGTGTGGTACGGCCGCCGCCACGCGGCCACGTACATCAGCCACTCGTTTGCTGCGGGTTTTCAGGCGAGTGGCAGCTGGAAATCTGTTGATTTTTCGCGAAATCCCGCCTTCGCGGTCTAAACGCAGGGGCTCTCCCGCCGTTAATGTCAGGACGCTCTGGTCGCGGCCTCGCGACAGGGTGCCATATCGCGACGACCAGTCGCGCCGAATACGCTTGACTTCGGAGGTTCACCCTTGCTGGTCATCGTGGGTTACACCGTCGTGTTGCTGTCCGTTTTCGGCGGTTATGCCCTCGCAGGAGGCCATCTCAGCGCACTGTTCCAACCGGTCGAGCTGCTCATGATTGGTGGCGCAGCCACGGGGGCCTTCTTCGTAGGGAACAATTCGAAAGCGATCAAGGCGACGCTGAGGGCATTGCCGAAGACCCTCAAAGGCTCCGCGTACACGAAGGACATGTACATGGAGCTGATGGCGTTGCTCTATGACGTGCTTGCCAAAGTCCGCAAGGAAGGCCTCATGACGATCGAAGCGGACGTCGAGGAGCCGGAGAAGAGCACGCTTTTTACGAAGTACCCGCGCGTCCTGGACAACAGGCACGTTCTGGAATTCATTACCGACTACTTACGCCTGATGGTCGGCGGCAACCTGAATACGTTCGAAATCGAAAACCTGATGGACAACGAAATAGAAACCCACCATCAGGAAGGCGAGGTGCCCGTCCACGTCATGCAACGTATGGGTGACGCGATGCCGGCGTTCGGCATCGTCGCGGCCGTCATGGGCGTGGTGCACACGATGGGGTCAGTAGGCTTGCCACCCGCGGAGCTCGGGCTCCTCATCGCGCATGCACTCGTCGGTACGTTTCTCGGTATTCTGCTTTCATACGGCTTCGTCGGCCCTCTCGCGAGCGTGCTCGAACAGAAGCTGGCGGAAGCGACCAAGATGCTCGAATGCATCAAGGTGACGCTGCTCGCGAGTCTAAACGGCTACGCGCCTGCCCTGGCTGTCGAATTCGGTCGCAAGGTTCTGTACTCGACAGAACGACCGTCGTTCTTGGAACTCGAGAATCATGTAAAGCGCAAGCCGGCAGCAAAAGCGTCCAAGGCCGACTCCTAACCGCGCGGAACGATCATGGCGGACGACGCACAACGGCCGATTATAGTCCGGCGCAAGAAGAAGAAGGCAAGACAAACCCACGGCGGCACCTGGAAAATCGCCTATGCCGACTTCGTGACGGCGATGATGGCGTTTTTTCTCCTCATGTGGCTGCTCGGGTCAACAGCGCGAGGTGACCTCGACGGCATCGCCGACTACTTCAAGACACCGTTGAAACTTGCAATGCAGGGCGGCAGCGGCAGTGGAGACTCATCGCATATCATCAAAGGCGGTGGGCAAGATCTCAGGCGCAGCGCAGGGCAGGTCCGCAACATGAAAGACCTCGAAGCTGAGTACGCGCGTGCGGAGCAACTCAAGTTCAACGAACTCAAGCATCGCATCGAAGCAGCCATCGAGCGCAATCCCGTTCTACATCAGTACCGTAGTCAACTGCTGCTCGATATCACGCCCGAAGGTCTGCGCGTCCAAATCGTCGACGAGCAAAACCGACCGATGTTTGCTGTCGGGCGCGCGGAACTTCAGCCATACGCGCGCGACATTCTGCTCGAGATCGGACGCATGCTGAATACTGTCGACAATAAAGTGAGCCTTGCGGGCCATACGGACGCGACGCCGTATGCGTCAGGCGAGAAGGGTTACAGCAATTGGGAGCTTTCAGCCGATCGTGCCAATGCCTCGCGCCGCGTGCTGCTTGCCGGAGGGATGGAAGAGACACGGGTCGTGCGCGTCGTTGGCATGGCTTCCGCGGTGTCTCTAGACGCAGCTGATCCCCACAATGCCATGAACCGTCGCATCAGTCTGATCGTGTTGAGCCGCGATGCGACACAAGCGCTCGAAAAGGGCAGCGGTCCCGTCGACGTACGCTCGACCGAAGACGTCCAGCCGGATAAGTTCAGAGAGTCCCAGTGAATGGCAGCGTAACGAAATTGATGCGCGCACCACTCACTCGAGCTGTCGCGATTTACGCGCTAAGTGTGCCGCTCGCATGTGCAATCACGCCCAATGGAGGTCCTTGGCAGTTCCTCGCAGCAGGGTTGGCTCTCATGCTGGTGCCGCTCGCGCGCCTTGGCCCATGGTGGCTTGTGATCAATGCCGTCTTTCTGCCAGCCCTCTTGGCCGTACTGAACCTCGAGCTTCCTCCTGCATGGTCCCTTACCCCGCTTGGGCTTCTCGTGTTGCTGTACGGAACGATCTGGCGCAGCCAGGTACCCCTGTTTTTCTCGAGCCGCGGCGCGCAGGCCGCGCTCGCCGATCTGCTTCCGCTGGGACGTTCGATTTCTTTCCTGGATGTTGGTTGCGGCGACGGCCGCGTGCTCGCTGGGCTTGCCGCGAAGCGCCCCGAAAGCCGTTTCGAAGGCATCGAGCACGCGCTCGTGCCTTGGCTGGCAGCGCGGCTTCGCTGCAGGACACTTCACCAGCAATGCATAGTGCACCGCGGTAATCTCTGGGGACGTACGCTCGCGCCTTACGACGTGGTTTATGCGTTTCTCTCGCCAGCCGTGATGGAGCGGCTGTGGCAAAAAGCCCAACGCGAAATGCGTCCTGGCACGTTGCTGGTCAGTGCATATTGTGTTCCGGACGTCTCAGCCCACGAGCGCGTGGATGTCGCGGATGCGCTGCACACCCGGCTGCACGTGTGGCGCATCGGGCTCGAAAGGCAGGCCCATGAGTCAACGGCCTGAACCTGGATACTGGATAGACCAGTTCGGACGCAGCGAGCTGCCCGTGCTCGCGAGGACAGTAGCTGAGCTTTCGCGCATGAAGCAGGATCCGGACCGCGTGAGCACTGGGCAGCTGTCGGATGTTGTCATGCACGATCCACTCATGACGTTCAAGGTGCTGCGCTACATCCAGCAACGACGCCATCGCAGCCAGATTGTCGACGTTACGACCGTAGCACACGCGCTCATGATGCTGGGCCTCGACCCGTTCCTGGCGCATTTCAGCCGCCAGCCGACGCTCGAAGCACACCTGAAGGACGATGCCGCTGCTCTTGACGGAGCGCTCCGCGTCGCAAGTCGTGCGCGTCACGCGGCGTTGTACGCTCGCGACTGGGCGGTCCTGCGCCATGACATTGAGATCGATGAAGTCACCACCGCCGCGCTTCTGCACGACCTTGCAGAGCTGCTAATGTGGTGCTGTGCGCCTCGGGTGGCGATGCTCCTCGAAGAAGCCGCATGTGCGGATGACACAACAAGCGAAGCCGCCCAGCGGACCGTGCTTGGCTTTCCAATGATATCGCTGCAGGTCGAGCTGGCCGAGCAATGGCAGCTTCCGGATCTGCTTTGCCGCTTAATGGACGAGCGGCATGCGTCGACACCGCGAGCGCTCAATGTAAGCCTTGCCGTTTCCGTGGCAAGACACACCGCGATCAGCTGGGACGAGCCCGCGCTTGTGCAGGATTTCACATCGATCGGCCGTTTGCTCGGGTGCGGGCCTGTCGGTGCACGCGACCGGGTCGTACGCATGGCGTTGCGCGCCGCAGCGGAATGGGAATGGTACCGCGTTCCTCCCGCTGCCGCGCTACTGCCGCTGTCGGTCGGATTGAAACCAGGGCCAGCGCACGCCGCGCGAGCTCGCTAAAACCCATTCCAGCGCGGCTGCTTTTAGCTGCTGCTTTGGCGCAAATGCGGCGCTTGCATCATTCGTTCTGACCACCCTCTTGCGCAGGCCTCTTTACTTTCGGGAAAAGCGGTCGTAAAGCCGGCGTATTCAGGGGTCCGCCGCCGTAGCGGCCCATCGATAATTTCTGCCGTGGAAACGAAGCCATGGCAGAAGAATCCCATCTAGAGCGTACCGAACCAGCTTCTCCAAGGCGTCTCGAGCAGGCGCGCGAGGAAGGCAACATCGCGCGCTCGCCGGAGCTTTCGGCGTTCGCCGTGGTCGTGGCCGCCCTTGGCGCTCTGTGGTTTCAGGGCGATGCGGTGCTGGGCGGGCTGAAGCGCCTGACGGCTCGTGGCCTCACGCTCGACAGTGCTCTCGTACGTGAGCCGGCCGCGATGATCACACGACTCTATGAGCTTGCGAGCGAGGCTGTAATCATCAGCGCACCGCTCCTGATCGTAACTGTGATTGCGGCACTCGTCGCGCCGCTCGCCATTGGCGGCTGGTCATTCGTGCCGTCCGCAGCCTTACCGAAATTCTCGCGAATCGATCCGATATCGGGACTCGGGCGGCTATTTTCGCTCCGCGGTGTGACCGAGCTGGCGAAAGCACTGCTCAAAGCGAGCCTCATCGGTGGCGTCGCCGCAATCGTGTTGTGGCGCGCGAAAGACTCGATGCTCGAGCTCGCCGGGCAACCTTTCGAGACCGCGCTCGCCTCGGCGGGCTCACTCGTGATGATCAGTGTGCTGACGGTGGCCGCCGTAATGAGCGCTATCGCGGCTGTGGACGTGCCCCTGCAGCTCTGGCAATACGCGCGCAACCTCCGCATGACGCGTGAGGACATCAAGCGCGAAACAAAAGAATCAGAAGGCGATCCACACGTCAAAGCCGCCATTCGTGCGCAGCAGCGCGCAGCCGCACGCAAACGCATGATGGCGGAGATTCCAAAGGCAGATGTCGTCGTCACGAACCCGACACATTACGCCGTGGCGTTGCGCTACGAGCAGTCAATGCGCGCACCGGTGGTCGTGGCGAAGGGCGCCGATCTCCTCGCCGCACGCATTCGCGGCATCGCCGAAATGCATCATGTCCCGATTCTGGAAGCCGCGCCGCTCGCGCGAGCACTATATGCCCATACGGATCTAGGCGAGCACATCCCTGAGAAGCTGTACACGGCCGTTGCGGAAGTTCTCGCGTACGTGTTTCAGCTTCGCAATGGCGGTATCGCCGGCCTCAAACCGCTCGGCGAAGTGCAAGTACCGCCTGAGCTCGATCCGGCGGCGACCAAGTGAACGCGCTCGCTCTGCCTCGCTTCGGAGGCATCGCCATGCTGCGGAGTCTGGCGGGACCGGTCGTCATCATCCTGATCCTCGCGATGATGATTCTGCCGCTGCCGCCAGTGGCACTCGATCTGTTGTTCACGTTCAACATCGCGTTCTCTGTCATGGTGCTGCTCACCGCGATGTACACGGTGCGGCCTCTCGAATTCGCGATCTTCCCGACCGTGCTGCTCGTGACGACACTGCTGAGGCTGTCGCTCAACGTGGCCTCGACGCGCATCGTATTGATCGAAGGACATACCGGGACGGGGGCTGCCGGAAAGGTGATCGAATCGTTCGGCAGCTTTGTCGTCGGCAGCAACTATGCGGTCGGCATCGTGGTATTCGTCATCCTCGTCGTCATCAATTTCGTCGTGATCACGAAGGGTGCGGGCCGTATCGCGGAAGTCGGCGCACGGTTCACACTCGATGCGATGCCCGGCAAGCAGATGGCGATCGACGCGGACCTGAATGCGGGTCTCATCGGGGAAGATGAAGCGCGCCGCAGACGGGCTGAAGTCTCCCAGGAAGCCGATTTTTATGGCGCGATGGACGGCGCGAGCAAATTCGTGCGGGGCGACGCGATAGCCGGGATACTGATCATGCTGATCAGCCTCATAGGCGGCCTCATCGTGGGCGTCATGCAACATTCCATGGCCGTTGCGAATGCGGCGAAGACGTACTCGCTCCTCACGATCGGCGACGGCCTCGTGGCGCAGATTCCGGCGCTCATCATCTCGACCGCGGCCGGTCTGGTCGTGAGCCGCGTGGGCAGCGACCAGAACATGAGCCAGCAGTTCGCAAGCCAGGTCCTCAATCGGCCGCAGGCGTTTGCAATCACCGGAGGCATCATCGGGGTGCTGGGCCTCGTGCCCGGCATGCCACACCTCGCGTTCCTCGGTCTGGCCTCGGCGCTCGGTGGCGGCGCGTACTATCTGCGGAAGCGACAGCAGCTTGCAACTGCAGCAGAAGAGGCCGTTACTCCGCCCGCACCCGTAGAAAACGCGGATGTGACGTGGCAGGACGTCACGCCCGTGGACATCGTAGGACTCGAGGTTGGTTATCGCCTCGTCCCGCTCGTCGACCGCACTCAGAACGGAGAGCTTCTCAAGCGCATCAAGGCAATCCGCAAAAAGTTCGCCCACGAAATCGGCTTCCTGCCGCCCGCCGTCCACATTCGCGACAACCTGGAGTTGCGGCCTGCCGCGTACCGCATCCTACTGAAGGGAGTGGAGATCGCTCACCATGAGGCACACGCTGGAATGTTTCTCGCGATCAATCCGGGCCGTGTGGTGAACGAAGTACCGGGCATCGCAACGACCGATCCGGCGTTCGGTCTCCCCGCGGTGTGGGTCGAAGCCGAAGCGCGTAGTGTTGCCCAGGCGGCCGGCTATACCGTCGTCGACGCGAGCACCGTCATCGCGACTCACCTCTCGCAAATACTGAATTCGCACGCAGCCGAGTTGCTGGGGCGTCAGGAACTGCAGCAACTGCTGGATCATCTCACGCGGGAAAATCCGAAGCTTACCGAAGATCTCGTGCCAAAGGCGCTTTCGCTTGCGACAGTTCAGAAAGTGCTGCAGAACCTTCTCGACGAGCAGGTGCATGTCCGCGATATGCGAACAATCGTCGAGGGACTCGCGGCGCACGCGGGCAGAACTCAGGATCCAACGGAGCTCACTGCACAGGTGCGCATCGCACTGGGGCGTGCGATCGCCCAGCAGATGTTCCCCGGTAATTCCGAAATGCAGGTGATGGTGCTGGATCCTGCACTCGAACGCACGCTCCTCCAGGCGGCCACCGTCGAATCCTCGGTGATCGAGCCGCAGCTTGCAGAACAACTCGTGAACGGCACGCGTAGCGCTGCCGAAAAGCAGGAGCAGTTCGGCCTGCCCGCCGTGTTGCTGGTTCCGGCGCCGCTGCGGGTGCTGCTGTCCCGTTTCCTGAGAAGAGCCATTCCGCAGCTCAAAGTGATGTCGCACGCTGAAGTACCCGATACGCGTGCCATCAAGGTCGTGTCCATCGTAGGGAATCAATGATGAAAGTGCAGAGTTTTTCCGGCGCGACCTCGCGCGAAGTCCTGCAGAAAGTGAAGGAGGCTTTTGGAGATGACGCCCTTATCCTTTCGAATCGCGAAGTGGCGGGTGGCATTGAAGTCGTAGCGCTTCCCGCGTCGGAAGCAAAGTTAGCTGCTGCGAAGCCAGAACCTGTTACGAGCCCGATCCGCGCCGGAGAGAGCCTGGAAGGCATTCTCAACGAGATTCAGAACCTCAAGAGCATGCTTCGGCAGGAGAGAAGCTCGTTGCCAGCGAGCGCTCAGCCGCAGCATGTCGAGAGGCGCCCCGCGGTCATTGCCGACCTGCTTAAAGCCGGCTTCACGCATGAGCTGGCAAACCGCGTCGTGGGGTCGGCCTCTATGGAAGACCGGCTCGGATCGACGAGCGACGCTGCCGAGAGTCTGCGAGCCATGCTCAAGCTTGTACGTGCAGACGAACTTGTCGAGCAGGGCGGCGTGTATGCGCTGGTCGGCCCGACCGGCGTCGGCAAGACCACGACAGTTGCAAAGCTCGCTGCACGATGTGTCGTGCGCTTCGGAGCTGCGAAAGTCGCGCTGCTGACGACCGACAGCTATCGCATCGGCGGTTACGATCAGCTGCGCATCTACGCACGCATACTCGGCGTGCCCGTGCACGTCGTGCGCGATGCGAATGATCTTTCGAACGCGCTCGGCGAGCTTTCCGCACGTCACCTCGTGCTGGTAGACACGATCGGCATGAGCCATCGCGATCGTATGGTCGCCGAACAGGCAGCACTCCTCGCGGGCGCTTCTAAGGTCAAGCGTCTGTTGCTCGTTCAAGCGACGACGGCGACTGCGACCCTCGATCAGATCGTCGCCGCCTATCGCGAGCACGGCGTCGACGGCTGCATTGTCACGAAGACCGACGAAGCGGCAAGCCTTGCCCCTGCGCTTGATGCCGTGATCCGGCACGAACTCCCGCTGCATTATTTGACGGACGGCCAGCGGGTGCCCGAGGACCTCCAACTGCCCGACGGCGACATGCTCGTGCGACAGGCGCTGCGCGGTGTCGACGAAGTGTCTGAACCGGCGACCTCTACTGAGTTTACGCGGCATTCCCATAACGTCTCAGTACGTTCGCATTTTGCCGGTACCCCGGGCACGACCGTTCCCGAACTGGTCGTGGCGCCGCTGCCGAAAGTCATGCGGCCGTTGGGGCGCCATGCACAGATGCGAGTGGTTCATGGTTGATCGTCGACAGGATCAGGCAGAAGGCTTGCGCCGCATGTTCAGCGCGAGAGGCGGCCGCACAGTCGCTGTTTTTGCCGGCAGCCGCGGAGCGGGCGCCACAACCTGCGTGCTCAATGTAGCCGCCGCGGTGGCGCAGCAGGGCAGACGCGTGCTCGCGATAGACGAAAACGGCGAACGCAACATCCCGCAGCTGCTGGGCCTCCGCGCTCGGAATGATCTTCGAGAGCTGATCGAAGGTCGTTGCGGTCTCGCTGATGTATTGCTCCATACGCCTGCCGGGCTCACCGTCATTGCCGCTGCTCAAGCGGGCCGAGCGGTGTTACACAACGATCCCCGCGTGAAAGAGAGCGCGCTCAAGACACTTGAGAAGCTCGCCAACGCGGCAGACGTCGTGCTGGTCGATGCGCGCAGCACGGCAGAGCCGTCGGCATTCGCCGCCGCAGCCGACGACGTCGTGATCGTGGTGTCCACGAGTGCCACGTCGATCACAGGTGGCTATACGGCGCTCAAGCGCATGAGCCGCACGCAGGGTCGCAAGCGTTTTCATCTCCTTGTGAACCGTGTCGACGAGGAGGGCGTGGCGCAACGCGTGCGGTCAAATATGGCAGACGCCGCCAGTAAGCACCTCGGACTCGAGCTCGATTACCTCGGTGCCGTGCCGCGGGATGTCGCTGTCGTCAGATCAGCTCTTCATTTCAGCTCGCCGCTTCGGCGTTCAGCACTGACCGGAGCATCGCAGCACTTCCGTACACATGCGGCGACGATTCGCGAGTCGTCTGCGGCACAGGATTGTTTCACCCGTCTCGACAATTTTATGCAACGCGCCATATACGGCAACTTCGCCGTAGGCGCAGGAGTCTGATTATGTACGCCGAAAGCACGGAACAGGAAGTCGAAGCGCGCGTGCGCGATCTCGCGCCACTCGTCAAACGGATCGCTCATCACATGATGGCGTCCTTGCCGCCATCCGTCGAGATCGACGACGTCATACAGTCCGGCATGATGGGGCTGCTCGATGCGGCGCGTCGCTATCAAACGTCCGAAGGCGCACAGTTCGAGACGTACGCAGTGCAGCGCATACGCGGTGCGATGCTGGACGGTCTACGGCAGTGTGACTGGCTTCCCCGCGGCATCCGCCGCAGCTTGCGACGTGTCGAGGCGATGATCTCACGCCTCGAGCAGCAGAACGGGCGCGCGCCTTCAGAATCCGAGCTGGCGAAAGCGCTCGAGATGTCACTGGCAGATTATCAGCAACTGCTGCAGGACGCGCGTGGCTATCAGATCGTTTCTTACGAGGACTTCAGCGGAGACGAGGAGGATTCATTCCTCGAGCGCCACGCTGCTGGTCCGGAGAACGACCCTCTCGAGTTCCTGGAAGATCGTAATGTGCGGCAGACGCTCGTTGCCGGAATCGAAGAGTTGCCCGAACGGGAAAAGCTGGTGATGGCCTTGTATTACGAACAGGAACTCAACCTGCGCGAAATCGGCGAGGTGCTCGGCGTCAGTGAATCGCGCGTGTGCCAGATCCACACGCAGGCGATCGCAAGACTGCGGGTGCGCATGCGCGACGTTTCGCGGTGATGCGGCGATCAGGTCCCCAGTGTTGAAATCGCTCGCTGCCGGCTGACCGTCGGATGCCCCGCGTAGCCAGCCGGACAGAGACGCGCCCACTCCGTCAGGCTTTCTTCCGATTCTTCTCGAGCCACCCGTCGACGAGCCTGACGGTTTCGTCGACGACCGGGTTTTGCATGCCTTTCTGAGCCGCGATGGTTTGCACCAGTCGATCTACGCGTTCGATATTTGGAGCTCCGGCGGCGAGCGCCCGTGCGGCTGAAGAGGGACTCGCGAGCGATTCGGCCGCTTTCGCGTATTTCTCGAACGGCACCAGGTCTTTCTCGTTCGCGCCCAGCCGCTTGCAGAGATCGACGACCCAGTTGTAAACGGCACGCGAGGCTTCGAGGTCGCTGTGCACTGCCTCTTTGATGGAGCGCATTCCGTCTTTCTGAACGCAACGGTAATTGCCCGCAAGCAGCATCGCCCACTTCGCGAGCGGCACGAAGACGGAGTCGTGTACTTTAAGTTTGACCGGCAGCTCGATCGGGCCATCACCCGCATCGAATCTCGCGGCTTCGATTTCCTGTTCCAGCTGACGAAGAATCGCCGTATGAGCGTCAGAGTCGAACCGCGCCGACTTGAAGTTCGTCGGAAGCCGCACTTGCAGCACATTGACCTTCTCCTCTGGCGGTCTGAACGCCTGCGGATCGGGGCTGCAGAGTGTCATGAGTTTCGGGTCGAAGCTGTCCCACACACTTGCATCGGTGTAAGCACCTCTGAGTTGATCGAGCGCGAGACCTGGAATGCGCGCAAGGTAGGGCAGGGGGGGCATATTCATAATCGACATGCATGGAACGCGTGCTTTTGCCACCGCATCGAGCAGCTCGCGCACGCCGGCTGATCGGTACTGTGGCTCTTGCATCGCGAGCGCGACGAGATCGTAATCCTTGGGATTGATCGTCGCCGGCCCCTCGGCCGACAGCTTGCCTTTCAGCTTTTTCGTGTTGACTTCGACCAGACCTTCCCTGCCTTTCACAGGCAGGCGCACGATCGCGCCTTCTTTATTGATCAGCTCGGCTTCGGCTGGGAGGCACACGAGTTTCACAGTGTGTCCGGGCATCAACAGTTTGGTCGCCAGCAATGAACCATAGGAGGCGCCCATGATGAGAATGTTGTAAGTTTTTGCCATCTGAAATCCCGATTAATGGAAATAGAGCAGAGCAGAGCAGCGCGAGACGCAGCGCCATGGTAATCCGCAATGCTATTTCACGAGGCAGGCGACACGCAACCTCAGTGCGTGTCCACCATGTGCAACAGGGAATGGCGAGAAGTGTGGCGGTTAAGCCGAGGCGAGGCTACGGGATGCGAGCGGATTTATCGTGTGCCCGCCCGGCCCGTAGGTGCCGCCCGAAGCGGCCGAAAGCAGAACTGAGAGCGCCTGTTGGTTCGCGCGCATGCCTGCTTCAATGATGAGTCCGTTTGCGTCGTTCAGGCGACGCGCTTGCTCGGTCGCATCGAGCAGCATCCGCCATTCCGAGCGAAGCGCCACTGTAGCTTCCGGAGAGCTCATGAAAGCGCGTATGTCTCGGCTATCGCCGCCGACGCCATGCGTGCGGAGCAGGCGATTGCGCTGATCCCCGAGCTGCGCAATGTTTAGCAGGAGCTCGCGTTTACGCGCTCCCGTTTCGGTCAGTCGATCCGTATTGCCGTCAGCGAGGAGTCGCCGTTCTTCGGTTAGGGTTTCCAACAACGCGTGCACGCCCGCCCGCTCGGCCCGCACTACTGCCACGACGTGGTCAGGCGGTGGGGGGAGAAGGTCAGGGCTTGTTTGCGTGGAGGAATTCGCGTGTGGCATCGATGAGGCGATCCGCGATCTTGTCAGCGTTCATTTCAAATCGGCCTTCGGCCATGGCTTTCTTCACTTCCGCTACGCGCCCGCTGTCTACAGCTTGGCTCGTGCCGAGACTTGCCTCGATCCCCTGGAGCTGGGTCGATAGCGAAGAGAGCTCGACTTCGCCGCGCGGCTTTCCTGCCGGCTGGGCCGAAGGCTTCTCGTTTTGTACGCGCTGCTCATTGACTGCGTTTGGCGCTACCGTTTTCAGTGTCGGGTCGATCTTCATAGCTTTAGCCCCCCGTTGTCGGGTTCTGCTGCAAATTACGGCTCAATCGGCCGAGGACTTTAGTCCATGGGCCGGGAGTCGATGCGGCATTATCGTCCAGGACGGGGCATGGCTTGAGCTCGTTGATCTAAACCATTGTAAAGACTAGAAATTTATCTCGACCGTGCCGTCTGCGCGAGCAATGCCGCTCACAGTCTGGCCTGATGCGGTGCGAACGTGCGCAAGCTGCCCCGCAGCTGCGTTTGCAATGGCTTTACCTTCCGCACTGACCCGAAAACCAGGGCCTTGCGACACCACTTTCACGGTCTGACCCTGCAGGATCGCTGGCGTGACACGCAGTGAATCGGCTCTGAGAGCCTGGCCCATGCCTACGGACGCGCTGAGTGTTTTGCCCACGGCGTCAGAAAGGTCGCTCACTACAGCCGTGGGAAACTGCGTGAGGTCGCCTTGGACAACCGACACGTCTGCCTGACCGATCTCTGGCCGGCGGCCAGGCTCCGCGACGCGGCAACGTAGGACCCGCTCACACGCACGGTCACGCTCACGTACAAAGTCCAGGGTGTCGGTGCGCCACAGCGCACGCCCACGGAGCTGTTGCCCCAAAGACGCCCACCCGACGGCACGAATACCTCCATGGCCGAGCACGCAGGTAACGCCAAACGTGCGTCTACGTTGCCGACCGTAAACGTCGCTCGATTCGTGTAGCTGCTCGTCTGAGCCCGAACGAAATCCTCAACTGCACGCTGGACCGCGGCAGGCGATTGCGTTTGCGGGCTCTGCGCGCAAACCACGAGCGACGTGACAAGGAAGCTCGCGAGAAGAGAGGACAGGAAGCGCTGTAGCAGGGCTCGCATACGGGTGCTGTAACGGTGGGTCTTCAATTCGTGCAGCAATTGTGCTCTGTACGCGCGCGATCGGACGGCCGAAATTGAGCGGCTTTTCTGTCGCTTCTCCATAGATCGCATGTGTGCATCGGCTCCTAACATTCGACTACGCCATCGAGGAGCTCGATCATGACCAAGCTGGACGAGCTGTTTCAGTTTTCCCAAACAGCTCTCAGGCTGCACGCGTACCGGCAGCAACTGATTGCATCGAATATCGCGAACGCGGACACCCCGGGTTACCAGGCGCGCGATATCGACTTCTCATCGGTGCTGAAAACGGCGGAAGCCGCAATGTCCAAAGGGCAGCCGCCGGCCAGTGCAGGCGTGGGTCCTGACGCAACGGGGTTCGGTAACGATCTTCTCTACCGGAGTGCCGTCCAGCGCAGCATCGACGGCAACACCGTCGATCTCGATATCGAGCGTGCTCAGTTCGCAGAGAATGCCGTGCGCTACGAAGCGCAGCTCACGTTCGTGACGAGCCAGATCAAAGCGATGCTCGCAGCTATACAAGGTTAACGGTCATGTCCCTCTTCAGCGTCTTCGATGTTGCAGGAAGCGCGCTCACCGCGCAGTCGCAACGACTCAACACGACCGCGAGCAACCTCGCGAACGCAGAGAGCGCGACGAGCTCGACCGGCGAGCCTTACCGCGCGAAGCAGGTGGTCTTCAGCGCGCAGCCTCTTTCGCAGCCGAACGCTGTCGGCGTAAGGGTGACGGGCGTGGTGCAGGACGCCTCACCTCCGCGCCGCGTTCATGACCCCCGTCATCCGCTCGCGGACGAACAAGGTTTCGTCAACATGCCCAACGTGAACGTTGTCGAAGAGATGGTCAACATGATCTCGGCCTCTCGTTCGTATCAGACGAATGCGGAGCTCATGAACACCGCGAAATCGTTACTCCTGAAAACATTGCAGATCGGGCAGTAGCGTTCTTTAACCTGGAGAACCGATGCTTCCAATACTTCAAGCCGTAGGCGCAGGACTGAGCGCGATATCCGCTCTCAAGAGTCTCACAGGATCTTCGAGCAACTCAGCTGCTGCGAACACCGGCAACGCGGCGGCTTCGAACACCGCCACGAGCGACACATTGGCCTCCGCCGTGAACGGTTCGAAGGCCGCAGCTACCGACGGCTCGGACCTGCAGGACCGCTTTCTCAAGCTGCTGGTCAGTCAGATGAAAAACCAGGACCCGCTCAACCCGATGGACAACGCCCAGGTGACGACGCAGATGGCGCAGATCAGCACCGTGGGCGGCATCGACAAGCTGAACAGCACGCTCGCCGGGCTCTCGTCCTCGTTGATGGCGGCGCAGTCGGTGCAGTCATCGGCGATCATCGGCCGCGACGTTTACGCAGCGGGCTCCACTCTCGGGCTCGCGGACGGCAAGGGAACTGGCGCTTTCGAGTTGAAGCAGGACGCTGATCGCGTCTTCGTTCAGATATCCGATGGTGCGGGCGCACTTGTGAGGACACTCGAACTCGGGGCTGCTAAAGCCGGCATGTCGGCCTTCGAATGGGATGGCAAGACGGATGCGGGAACAACCGCGCGGGCCGGCACGTACACGTTCCAGGTGACTGCGGCACAAGGCAACACCGCGATTGCCGCCGAACCCATGATGGCCGGCCGTGTAGACGGCGTATCGCTTACGAACGGCATTCGACTGAATCTTCAGGGCGGTGGTGATATCGGTATGGCCGATGTCAAACGCATTCTTTAAGGAGCAAGAAAAACCATGAGTTTCCAATCGGGGCTGAGCGGACTGAACGTTTCAGCAAAAAACATCGACATCATCGGTAACAACGTAGCCAACTCGAATACCGTCGGGTTCAAGGCGTCGCGCGCCGTTTTTGCGGACGTATACGCGGCGTCGCTCGCCGGTGCCGGCAGCAGCAATATCGGCATTGGAACGAAGATCGCGGCGGTGCAGCAGGAGTTCACACAAGGCAATATCACGGTCACGAACAATCCACTCGATGTCGCTGTGAATGGCCGTGGCTTCCTGCGCTTCGACAACAATGGAACGGTCGCATATTCGAGGAATGGTCAGCTCCACCTCGACGCCTTCGGCTATATCGTCAACGCAGACAGCCTGAGATTGACCGGCTATCCGGTTGATACCAACAACACGGTCGTTGCGTCGGCACCCATCCCGCTTCGACTGTCCACGAGCGATATCAGTCCTCGCGCGACCCAAAACATCAACGCTACGCTGAACCTCGATTCCAGGTCGACAGCGATCGCCGCGGCGTTCGATCCGACGAACGCATCTACCTACACGAGCTCGACATCGACCGCGGTGTACGATTCGCTCGGCAACTCGCACGCGCTTACGCTCTATTTCGTTAAGGCAGCCGCCGCGGGTGCCTGGGACGTCCACGCAACCGTCGACGGCGGAGCGGTCGCGGCTGTAAACCTTGGCGCGGGCGCCGGTAATCCGGTCACGATCAACTTCAACAGCAGTGGTGTGCTGACCACTGCGATGCCAATTGCCGGGGTGGCACTCACTCTCGCGAACGGCGCGGTTACGCCGCTCCTTAGCGACTTGGATTTCACTGGCACAACGCAGTTCGGGTCCGAGTTTTCCGTGAGCTCCATTTCTCAGGATGGCTTCACGTCCGGACGTCTTACCGGCGTGAGTATCGCTCAGGACGGCACGATTCAGGGCCGCTACTCGAATGGCCAGGCGAACACGCTGGGCCAGATCGTGCTCGCGAACTTCGCCAATCAACAGGGGCTCCGGCCGATGGGTAACAACCTGTGGGAAGAAACTGGCGATTCGGGCGGTGCCGTACTCGGGACACCGCGAACGGGCAGTCTCGGCTCGATACAGTCTGCTGCCGTCGAAGATTCGAACGTAGACCTCACGCAGGAGCTCGTCAACATGATCACCGCGCAACGGATCTATCAGGCCAATGCGCAAACGATCAAGACGCAGGATCAGACCCTGCAGACGCTCGTCAACCTGCGTTAATGATCGGTTCGCCTGAGCCGGTGAGAGAAACGGAGAGCTGATGGATCGCGTGATCTACGTCGCGATGAGCGGCGCAAAGCAGATGATGGGGCAGCAAAGCACTGTTGCCAACAATCTCGCGAATGCCTCGACCACGGGCTATCGCGCGCAAATCAGTGCTTTCCGCGCGACGGAAGTTTTCGGCGATGGCGCGCCCACGCGCGCGTTCGTCGTCGATTCGACGCCGGCGGCTGATTTCAAACCCGGCACCATTCAGCATACCGGACGCGATCTTGACGTTGCGATCGAAGGTCCGGGCTGGATCGCGGTTCAGACGGCGGATGGTTCGGAAGCCTACACGCGAAACGGCAGCCTGCAGGTGAATGTCAATGGCCTCCTGCAGACGCGAAACGGCCTCACGATCCTCGGCGACGGCGGGCCGATTGCCATACCCGAGAACACACGCATCACGGTAGCGGCCGACGGCACTGTCTCGACTGTTCCGAACGGAAATCAGGCGGCGCAGGTTACGCCGATCGGCCGCATCAAGCTCGTGAACCCACCAGAAGCGCAGCTCGTCCGCGGTGATGACGGCCTGTTCCGTCTGCGGGGTGGTGCACCGGCCGAAGCGGACGCAAAAGTAAAGCTGCAGGGCGGTGCGCTGGAAGGCAGTAACGTAAATGTCGTCGAAGCAATGGTGACGATGATCTCGATCTCCAGGCAGTTCGATATGCAGCTCAAGATTCTGCAGAACGCCGAGAGTAACGACCGCCAATCAACTCAGCTCCTTTCAACGAATCGTTAGAGTCTAAAAACGGGGAATCTCCGAAATGATCCGCTCGCTGTGGATTTCGAAAACCGGTCTCGACGCGCAGCAGACCAATATGGACGTCATCGCGAACAACCTCGCGAACGTGAGCACGAATGCTTTCAAGCGCAGCCGCGCCGTTTTCGAAGACCTGCTCTATCAAACCGTTCGTCAGCCCGGCGCTCAATCTTCGGGACAGACCCAACTTCCTTCGGGACTGCAGCTTGGCACTGGCGTGCGGCCGGTCGCGACCGAGCGCATCTTTACGCAGGGCAATCTGCAAAGCACCTCGAACCCGCTCGACATCGCAATCCAGGGTAACGGATTTTTTCAAGTACAACTCCCAGATGGCACAGCCGCTTACACCCGCGACGGTGCGTTCCAGGTAAATAGTCAAGGTCAGCTCGTTACCGCCAGTGGGTTTCCGATACAGCCCGCGATCACGATTCCGGCGAACACGACCTCGATCACGATCAGCCGTGACGGCATCGTGTCGGTGGTGCGGGCCGGCACGACTGGCGCGACACAGGTCGGAGCGCTGCAATTGACGGCGTTCATGAATCCGACGGGTATGCAAAGCGTCGGGGAAAATCTGTACATCGAAACTGCCGCCTCGGGAACTCCGCAGACGAACGTTCCGGGGACGAATGGAACAGGTCTCCTTTCGCAAGGTTACGTGGAAACCTCCAATGTGAATGTCGTGGAGGAGCTCGTGAGCATGATCCAGACGCAGCGTGCCTACGAGATCAATTCCAAGGCCATCCAGAGCTCTGATCAGATGCTTCAGAAGCTTTCGCAGCTCTGATCGCGGGAAGCGCTAAATGATCTCCAGGAAAACGGCACTCTCGCTTGCGTTTTGCGCGTTCACGGCATCAGGCTGCATCACAGTGACGCCACCAACGAGCGTGCATCAACCGCTCAGCGTACGTCCCACAGCACAGCAACCGGCGCCGCCCCTCGATGGTTCCATCTATTCTGCAGGGTATTCGAGAGGCATGTTCTTCGAAGACCGCCGGGCTCGCAACGTCGGCGACACGCTCACGATCGTCATCTCCGAGAAGACCGATGCGAGCAAGAAATCGAACACGAACACGGGCCGCACGAGCAACAACAGCTTCTCGGTAAGCGCACTCAAGCATCTGCCCGGGAAAGCCTTCCTTGGATCCGATCTCGCAGCAACTTCGGACTTTTCCTTCGACGGCAAAGGGGAAAGCGCGAGCAACAACGAGTTCATCGGTACGATCACCGTTACGGTCACCGAGGTGCTCGCCAACGGCAATCTTCTCGTCAGCGGCGAGAAGCAGGTCGGCATCAATCAGGGTTCGGAATTCATACGACTGTCAGGCGTGGTGAATCCGGTCAATCTCACTGCGGCCAACACTGTGCAATCGACTCTCGTCGCCGACGCACGCATCGAATATCGAGGCAGCGGGGCAGTCGCCGAGAATCAGCAGACGGGCTGGTTGACGCGGTTCTTCCTGAACGTGCTTCCTTTCTGACGCGACTCGGCATGTGCACATCAACAAAGCTCTTGGGTCGCTTGCTGGCGCGAGCTGCGCTCACGCTTAGCGCAGTCGTGTTCGTGGGCATGAACCCACTCACATCCTACGCGGAGCGCATCAAGGATCTCGCGTCCGTGCAGGGCGTTCGTTCGAATGCATTGCTCGGCTACGGTCTCGTGGTGGGCCTGGATGGTACTGGCGACCAGACGACCCAGACACCATTCACGGTGCAGAGTCTCACCACCATGCTCTCCAACCTGGGCATCACGCTGCCACCGGGCACAAGTCTTCAGTTGAAGAACGTAGCAGCCGTGATGGTGACGGCCACGCTGCCACCGTTTTCGCGGCCGGGCCAAGCGCTCGACGTCACCGTCTCGTCGCTGGGGAACGCGAAATCCCTGCGAGGCGGCATGCTGCTGCTGACACCGTTGAAAGGTGCGGATGGGCAGGTGTATGCGCTCGCGCAAGGCAACGTCCTCGTGGGAGGTGTCGGGGCCTCGTCGCCGGGCGGCGCAGCGAGCCTTACGGTCAACCACCTGAGCGTGGGTCGCATCTCGGGCGGCGCAACAGTCGAGCGCGCCGTTCCGACTACGCTCGCACGCGATGGCTATGTTTATCTCGCCGTGAACTCCTCGGATTTCACGACGACGGAGCGCATCGTGAATGCGATCAATGAAGACTTCGGTGACGAGCTCGCAGTCGCGGTCGACGGACGCACCGTGCGTGTCGCCGCGCCTGAACAGGCTGCTCAACGCGTGTCGTTCCTGTCACGCGTCGAAAGCATCGACGTCACGCCAGGGCTCGCTCCTGCGAAAGTCATCGTGAACGCGCGGACCGGTTCGGTCGTCATGAATCGCGCCGTCACTGTCGATACGTGTGCCGTAGCGCATGGAAACCTTTCGGTCGCGATTACGAGCGAGCCGATCGTGAGCCAGCCTGCGCCGATGTCGCGCGGGACCACGGTCGTGGGCGAGCGTGCGCAGATCGAGATCAAACAGGATAAAGGTGCGCTCACTCTGGTACGGGGTGCCAATCTCAACGATGTCGTCAAAGCACTGAATGCGATTGGCGCGACGCCGCAGGACCTGCTGTCCATCCTGCAGGCGATGAAGTCAGCCGGCGCGCTCAGAGCCGATCTCGAGATCATCTGATATGACCTACAACCTTCCTTCTCTTGCGCTCGATCCCCGCGGACTGGAGCGGCTGCGTGCCGATGCGGGAGCGACACCGGACAAAGCGGTTCGCGAAGCATCGAAACAATTCGAAGTCATGTTCGTGAACATGCTCATGAAAGGCATGCGAGATGCAGCGCCCCAGGACGGCCCGTTCGATAGCGACCAGACCCGAATGTATACGGGCATGCTCGATCAGCAGCTTGCACAGGCCATGGCAAATCGTGGTATCGGTCTGGCGGATGTGATGGCACGGCAGCTCAGCCGCACGACCACGGCGTCGACGGACAACATGGCCGCCATTCCGCAATCGCCACAGCAGACGACCCCGAAGACAGCCACAGGTGAAAGCGACCCGAGTCCGCCGGTCGTGCGTCGCAATGCGCGTGCGAGGAGATTCGTGGACAAGATGTGGCCGCACGCAGTCGAGGCATCACGCGCGACCGGTATTCCACCGCAATTCATCCTCGGACAGGCTGCTCTGGAGTCGGGATGGGGAACACGGGAAATTCGTAGTACGGACGGTCGGCCTACGCACAACCTCTTCGGTATCAAGGCAGGCCGTTCGTGGTCGGGCCAGACGAGCAGCACGGGTACGACGGAATTCGTGCAGGGCGCGAAACAACGCTCGGTCGAGAAATTCCGGTCCTACAGCTCGTACGCCGAAGCCTTTCGCGACTATGCGAATATGCTCAAGAGCAACCCGCGCTATGCGCAGGCGCTCGAAGCCGGTCATGATCCGGCCGCTTTCGCACGAGGTCTGCAGCAGGCCGGTTACGCTACGGATCCCGCGTACGCCTCCAAGCTCACGCGAGTCATTATGAGCAGCGCAATGCGGCAGGGGCTCTCCTCTGCCTGATCTTCAAGCGGCTCGACTGTGCAGCCGTTAACGTTCCGGGAAACGCCTTAAGCCTATGAGTATCGGAATTTACGGAATTGGGGTATCGGGTCTTGCCGCAGCTCAGGCGGGCCTGGTTACGACCGGACACAACATCGCGAACGCGAACACGGACGGCTTTCATCGGCAGGCCATCGTGCAGTCGAACGCGCCCGGCGTATTCACGGGCGCAGGCTTCTTCGGCGCAGGCGTTGAGGTCGACACGATCAAGCGTGTCTACAGCGAATTCCTCGAGCACGAGACAAGCCGCGCGGCTACGCAGGAGAGCTATTACAGCGCGTACACCACCGAGCTGGACAAGATCGACAACCTGCTCAGCGATTCGAGTGCGGGTCTCGCACCTGCGTTGCAAACCTTTTTCGAAGGTGTGCATGAAGTCGCGTCCAATCCCGGTTCGGTAGCCTCACGCCAGACGATGCTGAGCGCCGGATCGACGCTTGCACTGCGTTTTCAGGCGCTACAGTCGCAGCTCGATGAAAGCAGCCGCAACATCAACGCGCAGATCCAGAGCACTGTCTCGAGCGTCAACGCCTACGCAAAAGAAATCGCGTCGCTCAATACGCGTATCGGCATGTCGCAGACCGATCCCTCGCAGCCGCCGAACGATCTCATCGACAAGCGTGATCAGCTCATTTCGGAGCTTAACAAGCTGATCGGCACATCGGTCGTTCAGCAGGCTGACGGTACTGTGAACGTTTCGATCGGAAGCGGACAGGGCCTTGTCGTCGGCCAGCAGGCTTTCAGCCTTGCCGCAATTCCTGACGCCAATGAACCCGAACGGCTTCAGGTCGCCTTCGTCGTCGGGAACAGCAGTGTGCCGTTGCCGAACTCGATCGTAAATCAGGGCAGCCTTGGCGCGATACTCGCATTCCGTGCGGGGCCGCTTACTGATATGCAGAATCAACTCGGCCGGATCGCTGCCGGGCTCGCGCAAACGTTCAACGCGCAGCATCGCCTGGGCCAAGACTTGCTGGGCGGACTCGGCGGTGATTTCTTCATTCCGGCGCAACCGGACGTGATTGTCAGGCCGGGAAATGCCGGCACAGCCAACATCACTGCGAGTATCTCGAACGCGACCACGCTCACGGCGAGCGACTATCGGCTTGTTTTCACGGGCGGCAATTATCAACTCACCCGCCTGAGCGATAACGTCACGACAACGTACGCAACACTTCCGCAAACGGTTGACGGCCTCACGATACAGCTTGCGTCCGGCGTGCCGGCGAACGGTGACAGCTTCCTCATCCAACCGACCCGTTATGCTGCGCGTGATTTCGGCGTGGCGATTTCCGATCCGGCCCTCATTGCGGCAGCCGCACCGATACGCGGCAGCGGCGCGCAGACGAACATGGGCACCGGGATTATCACGCCGGGTGTCGTCAACTCGCCGCTCAACGCGAACCTTCAGCAGCCGGTCACCATCACGTTCACCAGTCCGACAGCGTTCGATGTGAACGGCGTCGGTACCGGAAATCCGACAGGCGTTGCGTTCACGGCTGGCGGCAACATCACTTACAACGGATGGACGGTCCAGATTACGGGAACACCGGCCGCTGGCGATGTTTTCACGATTGCGCCGAACACCGGAGGAACCGCCGATAACCGTAACGCAGGACTGCTTGCCGACCTGCAGGTGCAGAACACGCTGAATGGTGGCACCGCGTCCTATCAAGGCGCATATGCGCAGATGACGAGCTCTCTCGGTAACACCGCTCGCGAGACGCAGATCGCAAGCGACGCGCAGAGCACAATTGCGTTGCAGGCCCGGCAGCGCCAGCAAGCGTTATCGGGTGTGAATCTCGACGAGGAAGCGGCCAATCTCCTGCGCTACCAGCAAGCTTACCAGGCGTCGGGCAAGGTGATTCAGATCGCTTCGACTCTCTTCGAAACTATCCTGGATATAGGACGCTAGCCATGCGCCTGAGCACTGGAATGTTTTACGAGCTGGGCATGCAAGGCCTGCAGCGCCAGTTGAGTGACCAGTTGGATCTCCAGCAGAAAATTTCGACGGGCAAGCGTGTGCTGAGGCCTTCCGACGATCCCATGGCGGCGGCTGCGGTCATCGGACTCGATCAGGCGAAGGGGTTGAATACGCAATACGGTGCGAATGCCTCTAATGCGAACGCTTCCCTCGGCATGGAAGAGCAGGCACTGGCCGATGCGATGCGGGTCCTCCAGGACGTCAAAAATCTCGCCGTGAACGCCGGGAATCCCGTGATCAACAACCAGGACCGCGTGAGCCTTGGGGAGCAGGTGAGGGGTCTCTATGAAGAGCTTCTCGGCATCGCGAATCGCACCGATGGGCAAGGCCAATACCTGTTTTCCGGCTACCGTGGGTCGACGAAGCCGTTTTCGGAATCTTCGCCCGGCGTCGTGAACTACGCGGGCGACGAGGGGCAGCGGCTTCTGCAGATCTCACCGCAACGGCGCATAGCTGCCGCGGATAGCGGAGCCGACGTATTCCAGCGGATACGTGCAGGCAACGGTACGTTCGTCGCAGCAGCGGCTCCGGCGAATACCGGGACCGCTGTCGTCAACTCCGGAACGGTTAACGATCCGCAGGCCTGGGCCAACGCGGCGAACAGTGGTGACTACAAGATCGTCTTTTACGTCGACAACACCGTTGTGCCACCGGCAACGACATACGATATCGTAGACAACGTCGCGAATATTTCGATGTTGACCGGAGTCGCGCCTGCGGCCGGACCGTATGCCCGAACTTATCAACCCGGCGTTGCGATCTCTCTGAGTCGCCAAGCCGGTGACCCGAGCGCCGTACCATGGGACGCCGGTGCCGAGGTCGAAGTGACGGGTACGCCGGCGACGGGAGACACATTCACGGTCCAGCGATCGCCGATGCAGGATGTATTCGCGACCATCCACCAGCTCGTCGATACGCTCAATACGGGCATATCGCCGAACCCGGGCAGCCAGGCGGTTTATCAAAACAACCTGAACGCCATGGGGGCGAGCCTCGATCAAGCGCTCGACCACGTCCTCACGGCGCGCGCTGCGACGGGCAGTCGGATGACGGAAATCAGCTCGATGCAGGACACGACGCAGGATCTTTCACTGCGCTTTGAGGAAGAACACTCGCGGCTCGTGGACCTCGATTTCTCGCAGGCGATCAGCGACATGACTCGTAAGCAGGTCTCGCTCGAAGCTGCCCAGAAATCCTATCTCGCGGTGACGAAGCTCAACCTCTTCGATCTGCTGTAATGCGTGCTCGCGTCCGCTGTGCACTTCTTGTGTTTGCCATGCTGGTGTCGGCCTGCAGCACGATCGAAGGCGAGAACCGGAAGAACACGTTCATTCCCGCCAAGACGCTTAACGTAAGCCCGTCGGTCAGCATTCCCGCGGAGGCGATCGCCGCCGCGGGCCTGGTGTTCTTCATCATCGATCCGCTCGCTCCCAACTGGAAAGTCGAAGTCGAATCGCTCGGCGCGCAGCGCTACCGCATCGCCATGACGATGAAGCGCTTCATCAACGGGGGCGAAGGCGAAGCCGCGCCGCTGCTACGCCGCGCTGCGGAGAAACTTGCGCGGGAGCGCGGTGCCGCAGGCTACGCAGTGCTCGAGCAGACCGAGGGCATCGACTCGCACGTCACGATCGCGCAGCGCGTCGCGCACGCCGTCATCGAGCTCCAGTAATTCTGCTGTACCTAGCGCCGCAAGGCGCTTGGACGGGCAGTTGCGCCGCAGGCGCGTCGTAGGTTCTACATCGACATCATCACGGGCGCGTGATCGCTCGTTCCGACCTCCGCGAGCACGGCACAACGCGTTGCACGCTCGGCGATCGTCCTCGATGCAAGGATGTAGTCGATGCGCCACCCGATGTTGCGTGCGCGCATGTTCCTCCAGGGCGGCCACCACGTGAACAGACGGTCGTTCTCCGGCTCGAAGCTGCGGCCCACATCGACGAGGTATTCTCCAAGCAGCGCATCGAAGAGCGCGCGTTCCTCACCCCGCTGTCCGATCACTTCGGCCTTGCGTTCGCGCGGATGCACGTCCATGTCGGTACGCGCAATGTTGATGTCGCCGCAGAGGATGAGCTCGCGGCCCGACGAATGGAGCTCTTTCGCCCACGCGACGAGCTTGCCGAGAAAGCTCAATTTCGCCGGATAGTCCTTGCCGCCGTTTGGAACGTAGACCGACGCGAGCACGAGATTGCCCAGGCTCGCCTGCACGATTCGGGTTTCCATGTCGAAATCCGGATGGCGGAACTCGGGCTGAGCCTCGAGCAGACCTTTTCGCACGTGCAGCGACACGCCGGAATATCCGCGGCTGCCATGCCAGTACGTATGGTAATCGTCGATCTTGCAGCGTTCGGGAATCTGGGCAGGTTCTGCCTTGAGCTCCTGCAGGCACACGACGTCCGGACGGTCGCGCTCGAGCCATTCACACAACTGTGCTTCGCGTGCGCGGATGCCATTCACGTTCCAGGTGGCGATTTTCATGCCGCATAGTATGCCTTCCACCGCGGCGAACGACATCACCTGCGGATGACGTGCCAGTATCCGCGACTCAGGACGGCCTCAGCTGAAGCATCATGTCGACGGTGTCGCGAACGAGGTGCTCGAACACCGGCAGGAGATAACTGATCGAGAAGAGCGCTGCTCCCATACCGACGAGCAAAGTGATCGGAAACCCGACTGCGAAGATGTTCAGTTGAGGTGCCGCCCTGCCCAGAATACCGAGCGCAAGATTCGTAATCATCAGTGCCGCGATGACGGGCAATGCGAGCGAGAGCGCTGCAAAGACGAGATAGCCACCTTTGGACGCGAGCGTCTGCCAGAACGTCGCCGTCGCGCTGCCGCCGATCGGGAGTGTCGTAAAGCTTTCCGTGAGCACGCTGAAGAGCAGCAGATGTCCGTCGATCGCGAGAAAGGTGAGGGTGGCCGCAAGGCCTAGAAAACGCCCGAGCACCGGGCTCGATGTCGCGGTGAGCGTGTCGTAGAACTGCGCGAATCCGAGGCCCATCTGCAGCCCGATCAGCTCGGCTGCGAACTCGACTGCCGTGAACACGAGCCGCATGAGAAAGCCCAGCGCAAGCCCGATCGCGAGCTCGTGCGCGAGCAGATAGAGTCCGTGCCAGGAGGAGGGTTCGATTTTCGGCAGCGGCGGAAGTGCCGGCGTGATGACGATACTGATCAGAATCGCGAGTGCGACCTTCGCGCGCGCCGGAAACTGAGGCTGGCCGATGACCGGCGCAGCCGCAATGAGTCCGAGAATGCGTGTGAAAGGCCAGATGAATGCGACGAGCCACGCGTCGAGCTGCGTGGAGGTGACGGAGATCACCCCACCATCCCCGGTATGCCCGTCAGCAGCCGCTGTGTGTAATCGACGAGAAGCTGCAGCATCCAGGGGCCGGCCACTACGATCGCGACGAACACCGCGATCAGCTTCGGAATGAACGAGAGCGTCATTTCGTTGATCTGCGTGGCGGCCTGGAAAATGCTGACAACGAGACCCGCGCAGAGTGCGGTGAGAAGGAGCGGTGCCGAGATGATCAGCATGAGCTCGAGTGCTTCGCGGACCATCGCGATGACGGCAGTGGAATTCATGCGGTCAGACTCCGAAGCTCTGCGCGAGCGAGCCGAGGAGGAGATTCCATCCATCGACGAGCACGAAGAGCATGATCTTGAACGGCAGCGCGATCATCACGGGTGAGACCATCATCATGCCCATCGACATCAGCACGCTGGCGACCAGCATGTCGATCACGAGAAACGGAATGAACACTGCGAATCCGATCTGAAACGCGGTTTTGAGCTCGCTCGTCACGTAGGCGGGTATCAGAACCTTCAGCGAAACCTCTTCGGCCTTCGCCGGCGCCGGCTGGTTCGAGAGTCTCACGAACAACGCGAGATCCGCTTCGCGCGTCTGTCGCAGCATGAACGTCTTCAGCGGCGCCGCACCACGGTCGAGTGCATCGTCCATCGTGATCCGGTTCTCCGAGAGCGGCTTGTATGCTTCCGTGTAGATCTTGTCGAGCACCGGCGACATGACGAAGAAGGTCAGGAAGAGCGAGAGGCCGACGACGACCTGATTGGGTGGCGCCGAGGGCGTGCCGAGTGCCTGACGCATAAGCGAGAGCACGATCACGATACGCGTGAAACCGGTCATCATGAGCAGCGCTGCTGGCAGGAACGTGAGCGATGTGAGCAGCAGCAGCGTCTGCAGGCTCAGCGAATAAGTCTGTGCGCCACCGGGTGCCGGTGTGCTCGTGAAAGCCGGCAGGCCCGCGGTCTGCGCAAGCGCCGGGACGGCGGTCGCGAACAGCGCGAGCGCTCCGGCCCATGTGAATCGTTTAGCCAGCACGCCGTCTCTCCATCGTCTGCCTGAGCCACCCTGCAAAACCGGTCGGTGCGCCGGGTACGGGTGCGAGCATTGGCTGCGCGCTCACGCTCCCGCGCGGCATCGTGTGAAGCGCGTTCACGCGGCCGGGTGCAACCCCGAGCACCATCCATACGTCGCCAACTTCGACCACGACGACACGCTCGCGCTGACCGACGGCAGCGCCCGCGACGACCTTGACCATCCCCGAGGCAGCCGGGCCGATCGAAAAGCGTTTCGCAAACCATCCGGCTGCGACGATCAGGCCGAGAACCATCGCGAGCCCCAGGGCGAACTGCACGAGGCTGCCTGCGCTCATCGCTTGAGCTTCCGGATGCGCTCGGCCGGCGTGATGATGTCCGTCAGCCGGATGCCGAACTTGTCGTTCACGACCACGACTTCGCCTTGCGCGATGAGACAGCCGTTGACGAACACGTCCATCGGTTCGCCGGCAAGCCCGTCGAGCTCGACCACTGACCCCTGTGCGAGCTGCAATAGGTTCTTGATCGCAATCTTCGTCCGTCCGAGCTCGACCGTCAGCTGCACAGGAATATCGAGGATGAGGTCGATGTCGTTCGTGCCGGGCGTTTTTGCTGGTTCCGGCGCGAACTGCTCGAAAGTCGCGGTCGGTGCGCGCCGGGCGGGCGCTTGACTCTCGACGCTGGGCGGCTCTTCTGCCGTGTGCTCGCCGGCCGGCTCGGTGTTCCCTGCCTGCTCGGCAAGTGCAGCTGCCCAATCGTCCGCGGCTTCGGTTTCCACCTTGTCGTTCATCGCGTTCTCCAACGTGCTTTCAATTGTCGTGGCCGGAGGGCAACAGGCGTTCTACCCGCAGCGCATATTGCCCGTTGAACACGCCACACTTGCATTCCATTACCGGTACCGCGTCGACCTCGGCGAGAAGTGGCCGTGCGACGTTGAGCGAGATGACATCGCCTACATGCATGTTGAGCAGCTGCTGCACGGTGAGCTCGGCATGGCCGAAATTGACGACGAGCTCAACGTCCGCGGACTGCACCTGCTTCGACAGGAGCTTTACCCAACGTTTGTCGACGTCCATCTGCTCGCCCTGGAGCGCGCTGCAGAGGACATCGCGAATCGGCTCCAGCATCGCGTAAGGCATGCAGATGTGAAACTCGCCGCCGGCGGCACCGAGCTCGATGTTGTATGTCGTTACGACGACGATCTCGTTCGGCGTCGCGATATTGGCGAATTGCGTATTCATCTCCGAACGCACGTACTCGAGCTTCAGCGGATGCACCGGCGCCCATGCTTTTTCGAGCTCGTCGAACACGACCGCAAGCATGCGCTGGATCATGCGCTGCTCCGTCAGCGTGAAGTCGCGTCCCTCGACCCGTGTATGGAACTGTCCATTTCCACCAAAGAGGTTGTCGATGACGAGATAGACGAGATCGGGATTGAAGATGAAGAGCGCCGTGCCCCGGAGCGGCTTCACCTGCACGAGATTCAGGTTCGTGGGCACCACGAGATTGCGCACGAACTCGCTGTACTTCAACACGCGCACGGGGCCGACCGAAATCTCAGCCGTGCGTCTCACGAAGTTGAAGAGACCGATCCGTAGCAGCCTTGCGAAGCGCTCGTTGATGATCTCGAGCGTCGGCATCCGCCCCCGGACGATGCGCTCCTGCGTCGCGAGGTTGTACGGCCTGACACCGCTCGTATCCTCCGGCTCCGCAGGATCATCGGACTGGCCCGTGACGCCGTTCAGCAGCGCGTCGACTTCGTCCTGGGAAAGAATGTCTTTCGCCATGACTATTGGATGATGAACGAAGTGAAAAGCACTTCCACGCCCGGCCTGGCGAGCGCCTCATCGGCAATCGACTTCGTTGCCGGCGCGGACGCAGCTTCTGACGCGTTCGCGGGAGCTTCGACTGTCGTAACTGCCGGTGGAGCGGGGGCGATCACGTTGCGAATCGCTTCCCCAAGCTCGGCTGCAAGTTTCTGTTTGCCCGAAACCGACAGGAGCTCGGCTCCGCGTTTCGAGGAGAGCACCAGCAATACGCGATTTCTCACTTCCGGCAGGCGGTCTCTCACGAGCTCCGCCGCGGCCTTGTCGGTCAGTTTGAGCGTGACACCGGCCTGCATGAACTGCATCTGCGCCGGATCGGAGAGAAGATTCACGGTGAACGTCTCGAGCGGCACGAACACAGGCGGCTTCGGGGCGGCAGCACCCGCATCCGAGTGTGCCGACTGCATGAAATAAAAGCCGAGGCCGCCGCCTGCGGCGAGCACGACTGCGAGGCTCAGGATCAGGAACAGCTTGCCGCGCTTTTTTGGCGGCGGCTCAGGTTGCTGTTGCGGCTCGGCCGTTTCGGCCGGCTCTGGCTTTTTGGACGATTTCGCTTGCTGCTGCGCCATGCTTGCTCCGGTGCGTTGACAGCATTATCCCGACGCAGCGCGTGCCAGCATTCCGGAAAAAAACCGCCTAAAGCAGCGTATCTTCGGCTTTGGAAAAGCGACCCGCTCGGCGATTACGCGAAGATGTCCACGAGGCCGCGGCGCACGGCTCTGACGCTCTGTACTTCCGTCGTGACGCCGCGATCAACGCTGTCACCGGAAGAACGTTGCGCGGCTTGGGCACTCTCGTCCCGAAGCTGCTCGCGCGCGTTGCCGGGATCCGCGCTCACGAGTGTCTGACCGAGCGAGAGACCGCGCTCCGAAAGGGCGCTGCGTAAGTCGGCGAGCGAGGCTTCGATCGCTTCACGCACCGACGCGTGGGGCGAACAAAACGCGATCCGCGCGCCGTCATCGCTCACATTGAGCACCACTTCGACGGGACCCAGATGGGGCGGGTTCACATGCAGTTCCGCACTTTGCTGGTGCCGGTCGACCAGCCATACGACCTTCTGAGTGAACGCATCTCCCCACCCCTCGCTACCGACGGGTGTATCGATCCGGGCAGACGCGGTGTGCGCCGCCGTGACATTGTTTGCTTGCGGCGCGGCGGTCCATTTGGAAACGAGTGCTGCCGATGAGAGCGCGTCGAGCGAAGACGTGACATTGTTGGCCGTCGATGGCGTTTCACTGGACGCCAGCTTATCGATAGAAGGTGTGGCCAGCGGATCCAGGTGCGTACGCTCTGGCGTGACCTCGCTGCGTGTGAGGAGCTCATCGAGTGGGCGCGACGGCGTAGCGTCACGGCTCTCGCGCGCTTCGGGCGATGTTGCTGCCGCGGTCGCTGCTGTTGTGGGTGCCGGTGCCGATTTCGGCGCAGCGCTCTGATTTTTGTGTATTGCCGCGACGTTCTCGGGCGTGACCGGGTGATTCATTGCCGGTAGTGTTGCTGGGGTCGTCGGCACGACAGGAGCGGCGGGAATGTGCGGCCGCAACATTTCTTCCGCAGCGGTCGTGGCACCAGTAGCCGCAGCAGGTGTTTTCGATCCCGCGGGTTCGTCCGTTTGCGCGATGGGGGACTCTGTACGGCTTCCATCCCCGGGCATCGCGGTGGTGGAGCGTCCTTCCTTGGCCGCCGCAATTCTCGAAGGCGTGGTGTCATGGCCTTTCGCGGCTTTCAGGTGTTCCAGTGATACCGCCACCGCGGCCGGGCCAGCCTGCGGGATGACGTTCGCTGCATCGAGTAGCGCCTGCAATGCCTGGGCGCCGTCCGAGGCGACCGTTTTGTCGGTGTCGTCGGCTGGATCCGTGGCGGATGCAAGAAGATCCACACCGGTGGATTTCGTGTGTGGCACGATCGTCGCCAGCTCGTTACCCAGAGCCTCTTCGAAAGAGCCCGTGTCGTCCTGATTCTTGTCCGACGACCTGCGAGGCGCATGTGCGCCGGGGGTGGTGAGCGCGTTGAGTGGTGTTGCGGCGAGACTGTCCATGTCGAGCCCTTCAGTTTTTGGAGGTATGCGCCCGGGACGCGAAATCGTCCATGAGCCGCTGATCGAGACGCTTGAGGCGCTCAGCCTCGGCATTGTTGTGCCGCTGTTCGAGCGTGTCGTATGCTTTCACCTGCTTTTGCTTTGCCTGCCATTCGCGCTGACCATGATGGACTGCCTGCTGGCTCGCGAGCACGATGGCGCGTTGCTGCTCGATCGCTTCATCGAGTTTTCCGAGAAATTGCTGGAAATTTTTCCAGCCGGCGCTGTGCACATCGCAGTGAATCGAGCTGCGGAAGCGCTGCCGGTATTCCTCGCGGTAGTCGAGCAGCGTGTTGAGTTTGGATTCCGCTTTTGCAGCTTCTGCGTTGAGCGCTCCAAGCCTGCTGGCGGCCGTGTCGCTTTGCTGTTGCGCGAGTTCCTGCACGACTTTGAGTCTGAATTTCTCTTTCATTTCGTTCTTCTATTGAAGCGCGTGATGCTCGCCAGTCGGGTTCACGATCGCTTTGAGGCGGGCGACCGATTCCGCGTAAAGTGCTTTTTCGCCGATGTTCTGCTGAAGAAATGCTTCCATCGCCGGGTGCAACGCAATAGCGCGATCGAGCAGCGCGTCGCTGCCTGGTGCGTATGCACCGACGCTGATGAGGTCGCGATTGCGCTGATACCGCGAGTAGTACGTCTTGAAGCGCCGTACGAGCCCGAACTCCTCTTGCCCGATGAGACTCGTCAGTGCCCGGCTCACAGAAGCTTCGATTTCTATGGCGGGGTAGTGACCCTGGTCTGCCAGAGCCCGTGAGAGCACGATATGCCCATCGAGGATCGCGCGCGCGGCGTCCGCAACCGGGTCCTGCTGATCATCTCCTTCGACGAGAACGGTATAGAGCGCTGTAATCGAACCGCCGCCAGCAGGACCGTTGCCCGCCCGTTCGACGAGTTGCGGCAGCTTTGCGAAAACGGATGGCGGATAGCCTTTCGTAACCGGCGGCTCGCCGATCGCGAGTGCGATCTCACGCTGCGCCATGGCGTAGCGCGTAAGCGAATCCATGATGAGCAGAACGTGTTTGCCCTGGTCTCTGAAATACTCGGCAATCGCGGTGGCGTATCCGGCACCTTGCAGGCGTAGCAGCGGACTCACGTCGGCCGGAGCCGCAACGACAACCGAGCGCGCGAGGCCCGCAGCACCCAGGATGTTTTCGATGAACTCTTTCACCTCGCGGCCGCGTTCGCCGATCAGTCCGACGACGATCACGTCAGCTGCCGTGTACCGCGCCATCATGCCAAGCAGAACGCTCTTGCCGACGCCGCTGCCTGCAAAGAGCCCCATGCGCTGCCCACGCCCGACGGTCGTGATGGCGTTGATGGCGCGGATACCCACATCGAGCACCTGCGTGATCGGTGCGCGTTCGAGCGGATTGAGAGGCCGATTGTGTAAAGAGACGGTGCGCTCTACCTCGAGCACGCCCAGGCCATCGAGCGGCTTGCCGGTGCTGTCGAGCACGCGCCCGAGGAGGCCGCGCCCGACAGGTACATGACGCGCCTGATCGGATGCGCGGCGGCGTGGGCGTGGCGGCCGCATCGGACTCACGGGTTCAGGAGCTTTTTCCACCGGTACGACGCGAGCGCCGGGCACGACACCGTAGACGTCGTTCGTCGGCATGAGGAACAGTCGATCGTCGGCAAATCCGACGACTTCCGCATCGATGGGACTGCCGTTGGGCAGTACGACCGAGCATGAGCTCCCGACGGCAAGTCGCAGGCCGACAGCTTCCATTACGAGGCCCGTCACGCGTGTGAGTCTTCCACTCGCGGCGAGGGGCGCCGTCGCACCCGCGGCAACCGAGCAGTCATGCACGAAATTGCGTAAAGTCGTAATACGACTCATGGCGCGGCCGCAATCCACTCGCTCGGTGTGCCGAGTGCTGCTGTCGTGCGGCGCCAGCGTGTTTCGAGCGTTGCGTCGATTTCGCCAGCGGCTGTTTCCAGACAACAGCCGCCGCGCGACATGCTCGCGTCTTCCTTGAGAGACCATCCAGGCGTGCGTGCCGAGGCCTCGAGCGCTTCACGCACGAACTCGGCATCGTCGGGATGGACCCTGAGATGCACCGGACCGTAGTTCTGCGCCATCTGGCGCAAAGCATCTTCGACGCAGGTCTGCACGATTTCGGGACGCACCTGAAGCGCTGCGCCGACGAGGTTGCGCGCTACTGTGAGCGCGAGCTGAACGACGTCGGCGGCAAGTTCGCGATCGATGCGGCCGAGATCCGTCGTGAGCGTCGCCACGAGCTCGTCGAGGCGAGCAACACGCGGCACCATCTGCGCGAGGGCTTCGCCGCGACCTGCTTCCAGGCCCTCGCGGTGACCTGCGAGATAGCCGTCGGCGCGCGCCTTTGAACTGATCTGCTCGATCGTTTCCGCGCCATTGGCGGCGCTGCGCGAAGGAGCGGGCGGATCGAACGAACCAAGCTCCCAGCGCTGATATGCCGAGAGCTGTTCTTTCGGGATGACCGGACTCGAAGGCATCAGATGAATGCCTCTTCGGCTTTGCCGCCAATCACGATCTGGCCTTCGTCAGCGAGGCGCCTCACGAGCTTCAGGATCTCCTTCTGCTGAGCCTCCACTTCGGAGACGCGGACCATGCCTTTCGCCTCCAGATCTTCGCGGAGGGTTTCGGCCGCGCGTTGCGACATGTTCCTGAAGATTTTGTCGCGCACGCTTTGCGAAGAGCCTTTGAGCGCGAGGATGAGCGACTCGGATTGGACTTCGCGCAGCACGAGCTGCATGCCGCGATCGTCGATGTCGATGACGTTCTCCCACGTGAACATCTGATCGATGATTTTCTGCGCGAGATCCGCGTCGAACGCCTTCACACCTTCGATCACGATGCCTTCCTGCGTGGCGGGCATGAAGTTCAGTATCTCGGCCGCCGCCTTGACACCGCCCATCGGCGCTTTCTTGATGTTGTCGCTGCCGGAGAGGAGTTTCGTGAGCACATCGTTCAGCTCGCGAAGCGCCTGCGGCTGCACCCCGTCGAGCGTTGCGATTCTCAGCAGCACGTCCTGGCGCAGACGCTCAGTGAAATTCAGAAGGATCTCCGATGCCTGATCACGATCGAGGTGCACGATGATCGTCGCGATGATCTGCGGATGCTCGTTCTTGACGAGCTCCGCTACGGCCCCGGAATCCATCCACTTCAGCCCCTCGATGCCGCTCGTGTCGCCGCCGTGCAGAATGCGTTCGATCAGATTCGCCGAACGATCGTCGCCCAGCGCTTTGCGCAACACCGTCTTGATGTACTCGGACGAGCTCATGCCGAGCGTGCTTCTCTCGTGCGCCTGCTCGCAGAACTCGCCGAGCACATCGCTGATCTGCTCGCGCGAGGGGCTTTTCAGCGTGGCCATCGCGCTGCCGATCTTCTGGACTTCGCGCGGGGCGAGGTGTTTGAAAACCTCGGCCGCATCATCCTCGCCGAGCGACATCAGCAGGATCGCGCTCTTCAGGATTCCGTCACTGCTCATTTCCGGCCACCCAGTCCTTCACGACGTGTGCGACGATCTTCGGATCCTGCTTGGCGAGCTGACGAGCGTTCCGCAGGTTGTTTTCGTAGCGGTCGCCTTGTTGTTCCGGCTGTACTTGCGTGACCGCCCCTTCGGAAGCGTCGGGATTCGCCGGCAACAGTTCGACGGGCGCGGGTGCCGGTACCGTCGCAAGATTTCTCGCCATCGGCCTCATCACCTTGAACACGAGGAAGAGCAGGAAGGCGCCGATCAGCAGGTATTTGCCGGCATCCTTTGCCATGCTCAACGTCGTGGGGTCTTTCCACAAGGGCACCTCGGGCACGGGCTCGACCGGCGGCGTGTTGAAGGTGCCATTGATCACCGAAAGCGTGTCACCGCGTTCCTTGTCGTAGCCCATCACGCCTTTCACGAGTTCCGTGATCTGCGTCTTCTCGGCATCGCTCAACGCTTTAGTGCTGGTCTTGCCGTTCGCGTCGGTAACCTGCCGATCGTTGACGACGACGGCCACGGAGAGACGCCTCACGCGGCCCTGAGCGACTTTCGTATGACGTATGCTCTTGTCGACTTCATAGCTCACGCTCGAGTCGCGCCGCTGGTTCGTCGTTGCAGAGGCAGAGGAAGTGGACGTGTTTTGCTGCCCAGGCGGAGCCGTGATTGGAGCTGTCGCCGGCACCGGAGGCTGATTGGTGAGCGCACCGGGTACGCCACCCGGACCGCCGGGCTGGGTACCGCTCGATTCGCTCGTCTGCTGCGCGCGAATGGTGGTGTCTTCGGGTTTGTGATTCGGTTTGTAAGTCTCTTCGGCTTGCTCGATTTCGTTGAAGTCCAGCTCTGCGGAGACTTGCGCCTTCACGTTTCCGGCGCCAAGCAGTGGAGAGAGAATCGTCTCGACCCTTCGAACGTAGCCCTGCTCGATTTCCTGGCGGTATTTGAGCTGGTTCGTGTCGAGACCGGCAGTCGCGCTGCCTTCGCCCGACAGAAGCGTCCCGTTCTGGTCGACGACAGTGACGTTCTTCGTCGAGAGCTCCGGCACGCTGTTCGATACGAGGTGCACGATAGCCGCAACCTGCATCGGATCGAGGCTGCGTCCGGGATACAGATGCACGAGCACCGATGCGCTGGGCTTCGCCTGTTCGCGTAGGAATGTCGTTCCGCGCGCGAGCGCGAGATGCACACGCGCGTTCTGCACGGCCTGCAGCGCCTGGATCGAGCGGGCGAGTTCGCCTTCCAGTCCGCGCTGATAGTTCACCTGTTCGAGAAATTGACTGGAGCCGAAGCGCTGGCCTTCCATCAATTCGAAACCGACGAGGCCGCCTTTCGGCAGGCCTTGTGATGCGAGGCGAAGTCGCGTGTCGTGCACGAGGTTCGCGGGGACCAGCAGAGCCCCGCCGCCTTCAGCGAACTTGTAAGGGATGTTCATCTGCTGCAAAGACGCGATGACGGCGCCGCCGTCCCGGTCCCCGAGGTTCGAATAGAGGACTTTGTACTCGGGCGTGGTGCTCCACATCCAGCCGCCCACGAGCACGGCGATCGCCGTCGCGGCGACGAGCATCAACGCGAGTAGCTGCTGCGGTGGCAGGCGGGTCCAGGCGGGAAGCCGCAGGGCTGGGCTTTCTGCAGACGTCGCTGGCATTGCGAAATGGCTCCGGTAACGAGTCGCGGCGCGTCCTTCCCAGGAATGGGAGTGCGGCGGCATAGGCAGAATTATCTGCAGGCGCGCCCTGCGGAAAGGTTCGAACAAACGGGGTTTTCCACGCCTATTTGCGCCTCGGTAGCGAGGCCCGCACTGCTACTGTTGGGCATCTTCCCCAAAGACGATCCGCCATGGACATGAACGGCATCGACCGGATGCTTTCGCAGCTCCGCACGGCCGCGGCGCTTGCCGGCCGCAAACCCGAGTCGAAAGCGCCGAACGCGGGAGAAAAGGCGGATTTCTCGAATGTGCTGAAGAATTCCCTGGATCAGGTCAACCGCGCCCAGAACGAGGCCGCACAGTTGTCACGCTCGTTCAGCGTCGGCGATCCGGATACCAACCTGCAGGACGTCATGATCTCCATTCAGAAGTCCACGATTTCGTTCCAGCAGGCGGTGCAGGTCCGGAACAGGCTCGTCCAGGCGTACCACGACATCATGAACATGTCCGTCTAGCTTGAGGTCGGCCGCAGCTACCGCCCGTTGCGTGCGCGGTGCTCCAGTATGTAGCGCTCGACGAGCGCGAGCTCCTTTTGACCGAGGCCCGTGAATTCCAGGCCGTAGCGGGTGCCGGCGAGCGCGTTCGGAAGGACGATCTCGCCTATGACCCGCACGACAACCGGCGCCCGCAACGTTCCCATGCCCGGCAGCTCCAGATAACAAGCATGAGTGCTCCCGCGGCTGAGCAACGGTTCTGACGCAGAGACAGCCGCGGCAACGCCGCCGCAACTCAAGTCGAACACGGCCGCGCGAATAGTGAGGGTGTCGTCGCCGTAGGGTACGAGCTCGCATTTCAGCAGCGCGTGGGTCGATTCGCCCGGCAACCGATAATAGCCGCGCCGCTGGAGCCGCAGCACCCGGTCCGGCAGCCGGGTGCGGAACGCGTCTACTCCGTTGTGGCGCGTGGCCGACACTGCCCGGCAACTGAATTGCACCGGCACGCCGTCATGGGAGGTCACGAACGTGAGTTTTTGGGCGTCGAGCAGTTTCGCATTGAGCTCGGCGTCGGGACCTCTCTCGAACACGAGCCTGGCCGGAAGTGTGGTCACGCCGAGAAGCGACGTGTGGATGAAGTGTCGGTCGTTGTCGAAATACGCGGCGGCGCGGGCACCCGATGAAGCCACTTCGCGCAATACGGAACGGACCCCGGCCGCAGTGTCGATATAGCAGTTCTCATCGGCGCCCTTTGGCGGATCGAGGAGCCTCAGCCGAGGTCCGAGCATTTATTTTGTCCCCGCGTACGAGCGCGCCGCCATCCGCGCTTGAACCTGGCGCGTCGCTCACGCCGGGTAACGGCACCTCAGAGGGCTTCTGAACACGGCGGCGCCCGGCCGTGCAGGCGCGAGGAACAGGGCTGCCGGAAGGCCGGGACAGCGCAGCAGCGCGAGCCTCAGGTGTTCGCGCCCGTGTTCGATCGGATATTGCTTCTCGGAGCGCGCGACGGCGCAGTGGTCCGCAGGGCCGCGGCCGGCGCAGACGGGGCATCCGTGCCGCTGATCTGACCGCCGCGTGAGGTGCTCGAGCTTCCGCCGCTCGGCGCCGGCTGGGCGAGACCGGAGGCAGCGGGACTCCCGCCCACCGAGGGCGGGTTCGGCGCCGCGCCAGTCAGGCTGATCTCCTTCACGGCGGTCGCGGCCGTGCGCGAGAGTGCGCTCACGTCGCCAATGACTTCGCCGCCTTCCTCGATACGAATCTTTCCGTAGCGAATCTGTCCCGTGACGCGGCCTGTCGCGTAAATCACCAGCTGTTTACGTGCTGTGAGCTCTCCTTCGAACCGGCCGCGGATTTCGGCGACGTCGATGCTGACGGTGCCGGCGAAAACGCCATTCTCGGCAATCTGGATAACCCGGCTATCCATCGAAGCTTCGACACGACCTTCGACCACGAGGGTGTCGCAATCCGTTATTTCGACGCCTCTCAGCTTGATATTGGAGCCGACGATCAGCTTGCTGCCCGTTGCGGGTTCCTCCGACCGGGGCGCCGCTGGCGGGGTCTTGGGCAGATCGCTGAGACGAAGATCGGGTTTGGACGTCTCGGCAGGCAACTGCGGCCGGGCGGTGCTGGGCGCACCCAGGCCCGGAGTTACGTTCACCGGCGCACGCGGCTCGTTGCGCTGCAGGTCGTCTTTCTTTCCGAAGAGTGCGTCTCGATTGAACATTCCCGTCTCCTTATTTGTTTGCCACCGATGGTGCTTTTCAGGGTGCGTGAACTACGTCACGACGAAGCGAACCGAAGTGTACGCGCGATGCGTCTGTGGCGGGCAAAAAAAAGCGGCAGCCTGGGCTGCCGCGTTCGAACGGCTGCGCCACTTTTGAAGGGGCGCGGTGCCGAAGCCGGGACGGAGGAGGGTATCCCGGCGGTAAGATTAGTGTTTGAGGGCCGGCTTGAGGAACAAACGTTCTGCCAACCGTTCAATCTTTTTTGCTGCGCGGATGAACGCCTCGACGAACAGGTCCGCCTCGTAGAGGGCGTTGAGGGCGCGCTGACGTTCGACCTGAGGCATCTGAACGGCGTTGATGCGCTTGTATATTGTTGAACCGAGTTTGCTTTCGATGGCTTTGCTCATGACTCCGTACTCCTTGCGTTCCGGGCCGGCACTGCCGTGTGAGACCTCACACCGTTTACTGCTGTGTCAACCACTTCGGACTCAAGTATAGACTTGACATGAGGTGTTTTGTTGCAATGCAGTAGCTGATATATTGTCTCCTGTCGACTGAATAAATCTAACTCAAGCTTCCCTATGGCCAGCCGCCTCCCTCCACTCAATGCCTTACGTGCTTTCGAGGCCGCCGCGCGGCACCTCAGCGTCAAAAAAGCGGCAATAGAACTAAACGTGACCCCGGCCGCGGTGAGCCATCAGATCCGCATGCTCGAGGACTATCTCGGCGTGCAGCTCTTCCACCGCTATAACCGGGCGCTCGAGCTGACCGATGCGGCGAGAGCGTCGCTGCCCAAGCTGCGCGAAGGCTTCGACTGTCTCGTGCAGGCGGTAGAGCGACTGCGTTCGCACGTGAGCGGAGGCGTGCTCACCGTAAGCGCGGCGCCCTCGTTCGCGGCTCGCTGGTTGATGCCCCGTCTGCATCGCTTCATCGCCGCACACCCGGAGGTCGACGTGCGGGTTTCTGCGCGCATGCGGCGAGTCAGTGTAGACGGCAAGGGCGATGTTGCCGAACGGGCGACCGTCGAGGCATGGCTGGACGATTCGGATATCGCGATCCTGTACGGACGCGGCAATTACCCGGGTATGTGGGTGAAGAAACTCCTCGATCTCACGATCACGCCGATTTGCAGCCCGCAGCTCCTGCAGGGCGAGCATCCGCTCAAGCAGCCGCGCGATCTCACGCATCACATGCTGCTGCACGACGATACCGGGGACTTGTACGATAACGAGCCTTTCTGGGATGTCTGGCTGCGCGCGGCGGATGTGCAAGGGGTCGACTCGAGGCGCGGCCCGCATTTCAGCCACGCGGTGCTTGCGTTCGAAGCCGCGATCGACGCGGTGGGTGTCGTCGCGACCATGCCTGTGCTCGCCGCTGAAGACATGGCGGCCGGGCGGCTCGTCGCGCCGTTCGAGCTGCACGTTCCGCTCGCTTCTGCGTACTTCCTCGTGTGCAACGAAAGCGCGGCTACAAGGCCGGCGGTTCTGCTTTTCCGCGACTGGCTGCTGGAAGAAGCGGCGCGCGACAGCCGCTCGACGTAGACGGTAGCGCGTTCAGGCCGCCCGCGGCATCGGAGCAGCCCGCGCGATCGTCCGCTCGTCGATCGGCAGATTGAGGAGAGCCGCGACCACACCCATCGCGATGGTGAGAATCCACATGAGGTTGTATGAGCCGCTCGCGTCGAACAGATATCCGGCGAGCCACACGCCCATGAAGCTGCCCATCTGGTGAAAGAAGAAAGCGGATCCGCCCAGGGTCGACAGATACTGCACCCCGAAGACCTGGGCAATGAGGCCGTTCGTGAGCGGCACCGTGCCGAGCCAGAGGAAGCCTATCGTCGCCGCGAAGACATAAACCGACGACGGTGAGAGCGGCGTGACGATGAAAAGCCCGATTGCGACCGCACGAATGAAATACAGGAGCGAGAGCATGTTCTTCTTGGCATAGCGCCCGCCAAGCCAGCCCCAGACGTAGCTTCCGAAAATATTGAACAGCCCGATCAGCGCAAGCGCCGTCATGCCCGTTTGCGCCGTCATGTGCTGGTCGAGGAGGTACGCGGGAAAATGCAGCGAGATGAACATCAGCTGAAACCCGCAGACCGTATAGCCGAGGCAGAGAAGAACGTAACCACGATGACTGAACGCTTCGTGCAGCGCTTCGGACACGGACTGACGGTGAAACTGCGCCGCCTGCGCTTTCTTGTCTTCCACCAGCGCCGACGATAGCGGCACGACCGCGAGGACCGTTACGGCAAGGATCAGCAGTGCCTGATGCCAGCCGAATGCGCTGATGAGCGTCTGGCCGTACGGCAGCATGATGAATTGGCCGAACGAGCCCGCGGCGCCGATCATGCCCATCGCCGCGGTTCGCTTTTCGGCGGGCACTGAGCGTCCAACGACGCCGAATACGATCGAGTAGCCGGTGCAGCCGAGCGCGAGGCCGATCATCAAACCGGCGCTCAGATTGAGCTCCCAACCCGTACCCGAGAACGACATCAACGTGAGCCCGAGGGCGTACAGCAGCGCGCCGCCGACCATCACGCGGGTCGCGCCGAATTTGTCGGCGATCATGCCGGTGAAAGGCTGCGATACGCCGTAAATCAGGTTCTGGATTGCGATCGCGAACGAGAACACTTCGCGGCCGATACCCAGATCGACCGTCATCGGCTGCAGATACAGTCCGAAGTTATGCCGCACACCGAGTGCGATCGTCAGAGCGACGCCGCCACAGGCGAGGATGATGCCGGGTGTGCGCCAGTTTCGTGCCGCCATGTTCGGCGCCTTGCTTGGAAAACTTCCATTCTAGAGCACATGCATATGCGGCCCGTCGCGGTCGGGTGCGCTAAAATGGCCGCCGCGTCGGGGTGTAGCTCAGCCCGGTAGAGTGCCTGCTTTGGGAGCAGGATGTCGCTGGTTCGAATCCAGTCACCCCGACCAAAGGAATCAAGTGTTTGCGCGGTAGTCGCTGCTCAAAAAATAAGCGCGTCTTAGACACTTCTTAGACAGTGTCTAAGTTTTTGTCTAATTTCAGGGGTATGGGGCCGAAGATTCGCACGCTATCCGTAGCGGTGCGCGATGCACTGATTTGCATTGAGGCAACGCCGATCGTGCACGCAGGGCATCACAGGCAGGATTTCTGCCGGTGAATGGTTCCTGCTTCCTCTGCTGTCCTGATCCATTGCTGCTGTACGATGATCAAGAGGCCGGAATATCACTGGCGGGACTAGGACCAGTTCTTCCGGGCTATACGCTCGTTGCGACCCGAGAACATGTGCCGGCATTGGCTCAGCTTCCGCCGCACCGGCAACGCGCGTACTTCGCGTATACCGAAGAGGTCCGCGGTTGGTTGGCTGCCCAATACGGGCATTGTCTTCTGACGGAGCACGGCAACATGGCGCTGTGCGGGTACTACTCTCACGACGAATCTGAGTGCTTTCACCCCCATTTCCTCCTTTTTCCGGGCGCACACGACATCGTTCCGGCCTGCACTGATTATTTCGGTACCTTCGAGCAAGTCAGCGATCTCTCGGACGTTGTGAAGCTTGCGGACGCGCGACAGTATCTGCTGGTTTCACCGGCGGCCGGCAAGTACCTTGTCTTTTTTCCGGCGGCCGGGCTGCCGCGCCAATTTGCTCGTGGCCTCGTCGCAGAAGCGCACGATGTACTCGAGCGCGCTAGCTGGAAAGACGCTCCGAATTATGAGGAAGCGCAAGGCTATGCAGCCCATCTGCGTGAGCTGCGTAGTGCAAGTGGAGAGCGGCGTGGCTGAGACATCGCCGGTAGGCTATCTAGACCGCCTCTTCGAGCATTTTGAAGCGGCCTATAACCAGCAGGACGGTGGTTGGGGCCAGTTCCTGAACGGTGCGCCACAACATCCGCAGGTCGGGCTCTACGGCACGGCCGCTGGTGGAATTGTGTATGGGGCAGCTGACCGTGTGAGCACGCCCGCAGCGACAGCGGCATTGCAAACGCTGCGAAGCTGGTGGTCATCAGGCGATCAACGGGCCCAGCGCTACAGGGTGCAAAACATCCGTGTGGCCATGTTGCTCCTCGGCCTCGGGCTTCTTACACCCCAGCAGGAGTTGCCCGAAATCACTGCTATTCGCGACGCTCTGTCACAGCGTCTCCTGCCGGGCATCGGTCTTTGGGGTGAGTACTGGGTATCGGCCAATCAAAAGTCGGAGACTCCGTCGCTCTTCGTTTCTTCGATCGTCTTAATAGCTGTGCGTCTGGCGCGTCGAAACTTGCCTCCTACCGACGCGTTTGTTCGCGCCGCAGAAGCGCTGCGCGACCGCTACCTGGCAGATCCACGTCGACATGCGGCGTATGCGAAGGCAATCCACGTCGCCTGCAGCATGTATCTCGCGCCGCGAAGCCGAAAGAAGTTGCGGCCGTTCTCGCGTGATGCTGCAGCCGATGAGATAGATCTGACGGGCCGATACAACCATTTTTATGACTATGTCGATGAGCAAGGCATCAAACAACGTGATTACTTCATACTGCCTCTGGAGATCCTGCTTCCACTGTGCGCTTGGAGTGAAAAGCCACCGGTTTTTCTTTACTTCAAGGCGCGGAACGTAAGCAATGCAATCAAAGCGATTCTTGACAAGAACCACGGCGAATTTAAGACGGCAACAGAGCGGACGTCGTCTATCGAGCAAGGCTTTGTTGCCCTTGCGCTGCTGGGAGAACGGGAGAAAGGGCAGGCATCGCGGGGAGCAGCGTGGCTCTTGTACGAGGCCACAAAGAAGCGGCGTTCCCTGGAGCGTTTCGGGTCAATTCTCGAATGTGTCGCTTTTGCCTTGCTAGGCGTTTGTTTCCTACTAGGTGCTTTCGATAAGGAAAGCGGCGGCTACGGTGAATGGCTCCCCACCGGAATCGGCGTTGTTCTCGCTGCGATAAAAGATCCACGTGCAGCCGTAGCGACTGCATTACGAGGCTCTCGTTGAATATACGAGATCCACTTTACGGAGCATTTGAGCTGCCACCGGTTGTTGCAGCTTTGGCTAGCACACCCGAGTTCCGCCGGCTGTCGCAAGTGAGGCTCTTGAACACAATATCGCCATCACTTGCGACACTAGGTGAGCTGAAACGATATTCGCACACGCTTGGCGTCGTCTTTCTCCAGATGCAGTGGCGTGCTGCGCAACGAATGATTTACTCATCGGCTGAACTCGCCGCGTTTCAAGCGGCCATCGTTCTACACGACGCGGGCACTCCACCGTTCGGACATTTGTTTGAATATGTTCTTCGGGAGCTCGCGGATTGGCACCACGAGCGTGTAGTGCCGGATATCCTCGTTGGCCATCACGCTCGAGAAAATGTCGCTCATCAAATCTTCGCTAAGCGCACAGCTAAAGCTTCGAAGATCCTAAAGCATGCGAACGTTGATGTTGATCTAGTCCAATCGATTCTGCGCAAGCAGCATCCATTGAGCCGACTTATTCTCGGCACAATAGATTTCGACAACCTCGACAACGTTGCGCGCATGACGTGGTCGATGGGAATTACAGGTGGAGGGGAACTTGCCGTCCGCCTGGCGCGCCTACTTTCGGTCGATCGCGACGGGCGGCTGTTGTTGAGTCATAAACATATCTCTGAAGTGCGTGCATGGCTCGATCTTCGGCGCCAGGCATATGAGATCCTCGTCTTTGATGCGCCAACTGTATCGGCACAAGCCGTTCTGCAAAAAGCAATTCGCAACGCCTTAGAGCAAGGCCTACTCAACTTAGAAGAATGGTACTTGACTGACGAGGAGTTGCTGGCGCGGCTGCAAAGCGACAACAGGACGAAAACGCTCGTCAACGAACTGTACTTAGGGGAGTTGCCGAAACATGTTCTTACAGCTCAATTTGACGATTTAGCGAGTTCAGCTAAAGCATTAGCAACGAGGGATCTATGCGACAACATTGAAGTAGAAGCACGGAAATTCGGTATCCGTAATCCGTTAGCGTACGTGTTTCGCGACCGAGGGGCATTCGAGAAGCGATTAGAGTTTTTTGACCCGGAAGTAGGCAATGTTTGGACAGTGGGACACGATTCTGGGAGCGTTGTTGTGTATGTGTTTAGTGCAAGCGCGCAATCACCGAGCCCTAGCGTTATCGAAGATTTCAGTCGGACTATCTGCTCGAACATCGCTCCTGCTCACGCAGTGCCGACGAGACTAGATTCGGCCGGAAAAAACACGTTTGTAGGACAGGCGGCGTTTGACCTCTAGGCTGTCACACATAGACTGGGATTTCAGTGGAGATAGCTGTGCTTCGGTCTTTTCTACTGTCCATTGGCATCCATGTCGATTCGTTGGGCAGATCCCCGCTACTCTGATCGGCTTGCTGTCGGAGCTCGGTGAGACTGTTCTGGACCCATATTGTGGCTCCGGCACTACGTTAGTAGAAGCGCAACGTCTGGGACGACGACCGGTCGGCATAGATATCAATCCGGTAGCAATTCTCACATCAAAATCTAAGCTGTACACGGAACCTGCGAAGACACTAGCGGCTGGCATGCGCTCGGCTTGTAAACACGTTCTCGACAAAATCAGCGATAGCCTGCTAAGTGGCGAGACCTCTCTGCTGTCTGGCATTCCAGCAACAGTGCAGCTGCAAAAGTGGTATCACGCGGAAACTGCGCGAGAGCTTGCTGCATTATGGAGCGCGATTGGAGCTTCACGTTCTAAGTACTCAGAAATCCTTTACGCAGCGTTTAGTTCAATCCTCTTGTCGGTGTGTAACGAAACACGTCACTGGGGTTATATTTGCGATAACACTCAGCCGAAGACAACCCGCCGCGTGGATGCAGTAGCGGCTTTTTGCGGCGCAATTGACAGCTATACTGAAGCATATTTAGAGAGAGATAGATTGCTTGGGAAAGGCGTGCGGTTGCCTGTTCCCGAAGGCGACGTGCTGCACGGGCACGCTGGTGACAAGCTCGCAGACATGCGCGACGGGAGTGTAGATCTGATCGTTACATCGCCGCCGTACTTCGGCGTGTGTGATTACGTAAAAGCGCAAAGGCTCAGCATGGAATGGTTTGGCCTAGATATAGAACCGTTCCGTAGCCAAGAGACAGGCGCTCGGAGTAAACGTCACAGAAACACAGCGCTAGAAGAATACGTAACCGAAGTGGCGGGCGTCATCTCCGAATGCGCTCGCGTTCTGAAGCGCGGCCGCTACGCTGCATTCGTGATCGGCGAATCGGCGGCACGCGCATCGGTTGTGACGTTGCTCGGTGACGCTCTTCGTGCGGCCGGATTCGAGACGATCATTGATGTGCCGCGCAATATCTCGATCCAGCGGCGGCAGAACCCAAGTATAACCACCGAGTATGTCCTCGTAGGTAAACTGAAAAAATGACGACCTTGCGTGATTTGGGCGAGCGCGAATTGATCCGTACGATCGTTACACGTTACACGGCCAGTGGTGTAGGTCATGACTGCGCTGAATTGGAGCGATTTAGCGACAACGTTATTATCACTACCGATCCCGTGCCGCCTCCCGCAGCAGAGGTGATTGGAGGCGATCCGGATCCATATTGGAAAGGTTGGCTGCTTGTAATCATTAATGCATCCGATCTGGCGGCGGCCGCCGCGACCCCATGGGCATTCTTAGCGGCGGCGGAAGCATCTCCCAATATGGACTTGGTTCTTTTTGAACGGTTCATGCAAGGAATTCAAGATGCCTGTGAGCAGGAAGAGCTCGCATACGTCGGTGGCAATTTGCGTGAAGCGGATCGTCTCGCTGCTGTCGGAATCGCCGTAGGTTATAGGAACAAGACGATCAGGTTAAATCGTACTGGCATCAATGACGGCGACTTGGTGGTGGTCGTAGGCGATGGCGGTAGATTTTGGCTCGATGCGCTCTCGGTGAAGGCTGGACTATCAATTGCGGACAAAACTGCTTCGCCGCTTTTCGCGCCTCGATCTCAGAGCCGCCTAATGCGGCAGGTGGTCAGCGAAAATCTAATCTGTGCATCCATGGACAACAGTGACGGACTCCTCAGCAGTGTCGCGGAACTCTGCCGTGCGAATGGCATAGGCGCAGACATAGATCTAACTGCGTTTCCCGCGCCGACGGGGTACGAACGCGTATCAAATGCGATCGGCGTATCTAGTGCTCGCTTGTGGCTTGGCTGGGGCGACTGGAACGTGCTTGCGGCTGCACCGGCGCACTGTGAGAGCAAGCTCCGGGAGTTAAGAAAGACGGGCCAGGCGGTACACGTTATTGGCAGGTTCGCAAAGGATCTCGACGGACCTTACGTGAGATTCGGGCACGACCTTACACCGTCACCGAGAATTGACTCAGAAAGATTCGCGCGGGACTCCTGGTTTGCAGCAGGTATCGACTCGTATATCGAGCTGCTGAAGAATGCGCCTCTACCCGGTGGCATATAGCACGGCTGCCGTGTTAAATGCTGGTTGTGCGTGTTCGGCTCAGCACCTTTATCGAGACCTACAGACATTCTGCGAAATCAGGGGAGAATATATTCCCGAAAGAAGGTCGCGGCGAGATCTGGATCAGCAGCGTTTAATTGCTGATAAACCTCGCGCGCCTTGTCACGCTCGCCCTTGCCCTGATATAGCTTGCCAAGGTTATACAGTGCCGCAGCGTCCTTTGGGTTGACCCTCACGGCTTCTTTGAGCGCGCGCTCCGCCTCTGCTATTTCGCCCGCACTGGCGTAGGCGGTTCCGAGTGCCGTCCAGTCTTTCGACGAGGTTGGATCAGCAGCCAACCGGGCCTGGATTTCATTTATCGAAGGTGCTGTAGCCGCCTTTTGGGCCGTTGGCGTAGACGCGAGTGTTTCGGTGCGTCCTTCTGTCGCCGGCATGAAGTTCTGCTTGTATAGTGCCGCGAGTGCGGTGTTTCGCGAGTACACCTCGTTATACACCTTCGCTACTTTTTGTGTGTCGCCGGAAAGGTAATGAGCTTCGCCGAGTGCATACCAAGCTTGGGCCAGATCAGGGCGCAATTTTGTGAGCTCTTCCACTGCGCCCACCATGTCGGCGAAGCGCTTTTGCTGCTTGTAGCAGTCCGCAAGATTGCCCCAAGGACCTGTGTTCGTGCGTTTGCTGTCGATCGATGCCTTCAACACCGGTATCGCTTCGTCGCACCGGTTTAACTTCATCAGTGCGTAGCCTTTTACGTTCAGCCAGTCTGCATTCTTTTCATACCGACCCAGCTGTATATTGGCTTCTTCAAGCATGCCCGACCAATCACCTCTTTTCTGCATCGCCTGTAAGTTGTTCGTGTTACTACTTCCACCACCGAGCGGAAAAAGGAAAAACCAGCCCGACGCAGCCACGTAGATCGTTGCCCAAGCTACAACAAGCCAGGTTTTCCTAAGCATTTGTGTCTCCCCCAATATGCCAAGCGACTCCGCGCGGGCTTTGACAGTATACGACTACAGAGTGAGATCGAAGCCCGCGCGGGGCTTACTTCTTCGGACTCGGCGGTAGCGTCATCCGGATCGGGCTTACGACTTGGCGGTACTGGTCGAGGTAGCCCTCGGTCGTTCCGGTCGACGTGTGCGCGGCGGCCTTGCGCAGATCCTCGATGCGCGCGCCGGCTTTCTCGGCGCACGTCAATGCATACGGGCGGATGTCGCGCGTCGTGACTTTTACGCAGCCAGGGACTCGCTTCTCGGCTTTCTTGCGCGCGCGCTCCCAGATCGAAAAAAGGCCCATGCGCGAGTAAGGTGAGCCGTCGCGGGTCTGTATCACAGGCGCATCGCCCTTGCGAACGGCCTGCAGTTTGTTCAGCGATCGCGCGCGCTTAAGCACCGCATCGATTTCCGGCGTGATTGGCCAGTCAACGGTCGCGGCGCTCGTTTCCTCAGTCTTGGTCGGCACGAAATGGATTATGCCGTCCTGGATCTGCGATTCCATCAGCAGGCGGATCTCGGTCGGTCGCGCCGTCGTCAAAAAGCAGAGATCGATAAAACATTGCAAGTTCGCTGGCAGCGCGTCGCGGAGCGCGTGATAAATCTCGGGCGACGTGACCGTTGCGCGGCGCTTGGGCGGTTTCTTGACTTGTATCTCGCGGCAGGGATTCGCCTCGCGCAAGCGCTTGAGCACGCACCAGCTGAAAAACCCCGACAGCCGCGCCTTGTATGCGCGGCGGGTCGTCGGCTTGTTGCCCCATCGAGCGTTTAGCCATTGCAGGATGTCGCCCGGTGTCACCTGGTCGACGTTGAACGCACCGAGGTCCTTTTTGATCTCGCCGAACATGCGCTCGTATTCCTTCTTCACGTCGCCGCTCGTGAGCTCGGGCCGCTTCACTTTCAGGTAATCGTCGATATAGCCTGGGAGATTGCCGTCTTGCTCAGGTTGCTGGTTCTTGCCGAGGAGCGCGGCAACGGATCGCCCGAGCGCGGCGGCGTCGTGCGCGTGCGGCAGTTTCGTTTTTAAGTAATCGTCGACGTAGCGCGCGACCTGGCCAGCGGCCGTGGCTTCTTCGCCTGCGCTCAGAAACTCGGCGAGCGCCTGCAGGAGGGCGGGCTCACCGTCGCTTACGCGCGTGAGCCGATGCCACTTCTGCTTCGGCTTGCCGTTTGGCCTTTTCTCTTCGAGGTCCTGCGCATACCAGTAGCGGCCGTGGTAGACGTAGACCCGTTTCAGTTTCACGTCGAGCTCTGCGGCCCCATGCTTCCCAGAGGCGCGGACGGCCGCAATGGCGGCCGCGTCCGCACCCCTATCGGGACTGCCTGTACGGGTCAAGCTGCCCCGCGGAGCCGCACTTGCGGTCGCGAAGCGTCGCGGCCAGACGCCTGGCTGGGTGCCAGCGCGCCGGCGCAGACGGCCTCGTAGTGCGCGCGTTCCAGGATCACGTCGTTCGAACGGCTCAGCCGCGCTCGCCAGAAGCCCTGGCGGCGTAGCTCATGCAGCTGGCGGCGCGGTTGCTCATAGCCGCCGGCGAGCTCCCGGATTTCTTCTGGCGTGAGTAGAGCAGACTTCAATGCTTTATGCCGCCCATGAGCTCGCCGGCGGCGATGCCGTGCACGTATTCGTAGGGTTTGTGCGCGGCCTTGAGCTTTTCCATGATGCTTTCCATCTCAACGTGAATTCGCCGCGTCTCCTCATGCAGCCCGAGCGGATCGAGCGCACGCATATCGAGGAGGCGGATCAATCCGGCCATGATTCGAACGCAGGTCGTGTCGGCGTGATGTAGCGCGTCGTGTTCACTCATCGTGGCGAGTTTGAGGCGGCTTCTGCTGCTCATTGCTCCGCTCCTATGCGTTTGTTCCATGCGTCGATTGCGCGTGTGTGGACGTCGCCGCTTTCGTCGTCTTCATGGCACGGTCCTGTGGCGCCGCAACTGCTACAGCGAATCGCCCAGACCTCGTCTTCGACTTCGTCGAGCGCAACGTCAGGATCGCTGCAAAAGGGGCAGGGGTTGATAACCGAAGCGGGCTTACATTGCGAGCACTGCACGCAACCTGACGACGCATCGCTCGGGTCTATGGCGAGCGGGACGAAGCCCAAGCCAGCGCAGGTGTCGCACTCCTGGAGATCTTCAGCTCCCAAGCTTTTCATGGCGTCGCCCCTCCAACGGCACGCGGACGAGTCAGTGAAACAACCATGCTCGGCCGCTCCTCGTGCGGCGCCATGAGCTCGATACGTAAGCCGAGGTCGTGCGCGATCGAGATTTCGGCGTCAATGCCGGTGGATTCCTCCCACCCGTCGAGTGTGAGCACGACAAGGCGCGAGGACATGCGCAGAAAGATACGGTCGTATGGTTCCCAGTAGCTCCAGTCGAGCGGCAGCGCACCTGCTTCGGCAATTCCGTGCGTGTGGCTGATCGGGCTGTAAACGTGAAGCCCGGCGCGTATGAGCTTTGCCGCGGCGAAGTTCGCAGCCTCGAACCGAGCGACGCGGACGCTCCGCGACGGGTGCGAGTAAGGACAGGCAAGATACGTCAGCGGTCCGCTCATTCGTGTGAGCCCTCCTGCTTGATGCCGGCAAGACGGTTAAGGCGCAGAAGGCGCGGCGATTGCGCGCGCTCTCGCTGCTCGCGCCCGAGCTCGCGGCGGACGCGCGCAAAGGTCTTGCGTATGTCCGTTGCGGTCGAGTGCGTGTACTTCCATTTCGGATCGAGCAGACTCATGCGACTAATCTCCTCAGGTTGTTATGCACCAGAGCTTTCTCGAGTGCGCGCATCGCGTGGCGCACGCGGCCATCGGCTTGCTGCAGCGGCAGGATCGTCGAGCGGCCTTGCGGCCAGCGCTGGTCGCAGTAGCACGCGCGGCAGTAGTTATGCAGGCCGTCGGGATTCGCTGAACATCCATGAAAAAACTCGCTGTCCGCCGGCCAATATTCGCGGCATGCACTGCAGCGCTTTTGCAGCTCGCCGTCCTCGTACTGATAGCGTCCGCTTGCGAGTCCGATATCGAGCAGGCGCTGCGAGATGACGTCGATCGCATGTCTCATGGCGACGATCACTCTGCGTTTGCCCGGAGCCGACGACCGCGCGCAAGCCGCGCCTCGCGCTCGCGTTTAACCAGGCTGTAGTGACGCGAAACGATCGCGCCGCCCGGTGCGCGTTGCGTGTGCATGCGAACGATGCCGCAGGTAACGAGGTCGGCGATCCCGTTAACGACTGAGACGGCCCCGAGTCCGGATCGCGTTTGTAGCGTGTAGATGTCGAGGCTCTCTTCGGAAGCCTCGGCGAGGACTGCGCAGAGTCGGGCGCGCGCGCGGCGCAGATCGCGTAGGCCGCCGGGTGCGTTGTACACCTGGAAAAAGAGGATCGCGAGCACGAGGGCCGCAATCGCGATGATGATTGCGATCTCAGGTAAAGCCTGCATCAGCGCACCTTGGAAAATTGGTTTAGTGGTCATCACGCGGGCGGGTTAGATCGCGGCGCACGCGGCGATGGCGCCGGCGACGGAGGAAGGCGCCTTTTCGAGCTGCACCACGGGCTCGTCGGGCTCGTATATGAGGCGCTCGAAATCAAACCATGCAGGATCGCGCGCCAAGCCATCGAGCGTCGCCGGTGGCGCGAGCTCGACACGGCGGACGCCGGTCAGTGATACGGAGTAACTCGTCGCGATGCCGCGAAAGCCTGTGACTGCGTCGAAGTAGGTCGCGCCAAACGTAACAAACATGCTTGGTTCTCCTCGTCGTGGAATTCAGGCGAAGTGCTGTTGCCAGATCTGCTCGATCGACGCGACCTGGGTTTCGGTAAGGCGCGTCGTGTCCGCGCCGTCGCGCGTTTGCTCGACGACGTTCTCGATAAAATCGTTTTCCCAGCGGGTGACGCCGCGCGTGCCGTGGAGTCCGGAGATCTGCTTAACCATCGTGCCGGTCGAGACGTGCCTCATGCGGGCGCTCCTGCGCGCTCGGCGAGGAGCGCGAGGTTTACGTTTCGCGTGACACAGGGCTCGCAGAGATAGATCTCGCTACAGAGCGAGCGGTCGAGGTCAGTCGCGAGGACGATCTCGAGGTCGGGGTGCGAGGCATTCGCGTTGAACATCGCGACCGCCACGCGTGCGACGTAAAAGGTTTTCTCGAGCGTGGCGCCGCAGTGATCGCAGGGCCGGAGCGCGGAGCGCCTCATGCGCGGCCTTGAGGCGCGATGACGGCGGAGTGGCTTGCATGCATTTGCTGGCTCCCCTCAAATCGCGCTTAGGTGCGCGACACTGGGAAGCAGCGTAATTACCTAATGGGTAACAAGTCAATGCCCATGGAGGTAATAGGTCAAAGGACGCAAAACTGGAACTAGTTGGGCCCGCGCACGCGATGCGTTTGCGCTATGTCAGCGGAGTGCGGCTATGAAAAGCGTGATCGGTTTCGCGTCAGCGTCGTTTGTGAGCGCGGCTGTCGTCACCGGGCAAGGCGCTTGTACCCGCGACACTGTGCGAATTCGCGTTCCCTTGATGTGCGTCAGTCGCGCTTCAGCTGCGCGGCTTCGCCCATCACGAAACAGGCCTACGCTGGGAGCCATCAATCAATGAACGCGACATATTCCTGCACGAAGCGAAGGGCGTTTGGAGCATCAGCTGCGCACCCGTGGCAATCGAACGGACACGGTGGTGCCCTCACCCAATTCTGATTCGACGTTCATTGTGCCGCCCACCAGTTCGGCACGTTCGGCCATACCCTGAATTCCTAGGCCCTTACTGCGATCTCTTCGTTCCTGCTGCACGTCGAACCCGACGCCATCATCGGCAATAATCAGCAATGTCTCATCAAGACCATGTTTGAGCACGACCTCTACGTGGTTAGCTCGCGCATGTTTCGCAACGTTGTTGAGAGCCTCCTGAGTCACCCGGTACAGCACAGTCTCGATCTCCGCCGACAGGCGTAGCCCCTCCATTCCGCTGACGGTGAATTGTGCGGAAACATCAAACTGGCCAGACCAGTTCGCCGAATACTCCCTGAGCGCCTCAACAATCCCCAGATCGTCGAGCACGGTGGGGCGCAGTTGCGACACGATGAAGTCGACGTCCTCGTCGAGCTGTCGCACCATGCGTTGCAGCGCGGCAATCTCCTTCTGCAGGTCCTGGGTTAGTTCGGCCCTGGTTTGCAGGGCCGATAACTTCAGGCTGACTGCCGTGACCTGCTGGCCCAACTGATCGTGCAGTTCGCGAGAGATGCGTCGCTGCTCGGTCTCCTGCGCCTTTATGAGCTGCTGTAGCAGCTGGATGCGAAACTCCTCTAACCGCTGGCGCTCTTGCATTTCGGCGCGCAACGCGTCGTTCGCTCGTGCGAGCTCCCCGGTCCGTTCCACCACGCGCGCTTCAAGTTGCTCGCGAGCGTCGCGCAGCGTTTGTTCCGCCACGCGAGCATAGCTCGCCGTCGATTCCGCAAGCGCCTGATCGATGGCCTCGTTAAAGCGCATTAAATCTTCGGTGTGCTCCGAGTGCAGCCCAGGCGGCTCCTGGAGCCATAGGCGGAGCACGCTCGCGCGAAGCGCGCGATATTCGGAAATCATCTGCTCGAGGTCGAAGCCGCTGCGGGCACGTCCTGAGCCGTGAGACTGGGCCGCTGTGGGAAGACCCGCTAGGCCTGTCGGCCCGGCGTCCCTCTTACCGAGCGCCTTGTCCGATTCCTCCAACTTGGTCTGAGGGTTGTTGAGATCCGCGATGATTGCGTCGAGCATCTCCGAGGCATGATCGCGCAGTGCCGCGAGGTTCATGCGTGCGGCACTTGGCCCACGTGTGCGAGCGAATGCCACCCATTCTTCGAGAATGTGGTCGCGGCGCTGTGCGATGAACTCGGGCAGTCTCATTGGTGACCACCATCCACGAGGTGGAGCAGTTGCATCGAATCCGTGGAGTCTAGCGCAGTGCGACCGATGCAGGCTGGTCCGTGCTACAGAAAGGGGGCTGCCCTGGCGGTCGTCTGCCGCTGACGATAACGATCATCTGACCGTGTCGATTAGATCAAAACGGCGGCCGTTACATTTCATCGCTCCGCACCGACCGCAGAGGAGTGGCTACACGACTTCGACCTTGCAGATCACGGCCGCGAGGATCTCGATGGTTTCGTCGACTTTGATGATCGGCTCGGGAAACGCGATATTCAATGCGCGGAGGTACTTGCGACCGGCCTCCTCGAACAGCTGGCGAAGCATCGGCTCGCCGTCGGCGGCCCGCAGCGCAAGGCAAAAACCTTGGTGTTTGAGCGGATCTGCCTCGGGGTCGACAAAGACTAAGTCGCCCTCATTAAAGCGAGGCAGCATCGATACACCTTTTACTTGCAGCAATACGGTGCGATCGCTGCAGTCCACCGGGCTTCGCATAGCGTACGCGTTATCGTCTAACGTCGGCGGCGCTTTCAGCCGCGAAGTCGCAACACTGGCCCAAGAGACAAGCGGCACGCGCCGACGCGCTTTCGATTCGGCTAAGACCATTTGCAAGTTGCCCGCGGCGAGTCCGCGCTGCACGTGGTCCTGATCGAGCCAGTGCTTCGTCAGTTCAGCGACGTATTCGAGCTTCCTCGCGAGCTCGTCGCCCATGTTTTTGTGAGACGTGCAGAGTCGAGAAATGTAATTCGGACGGACGCCTAGCGCATCGGCCAGTTTCGTCTGCGACCCCTCGTAGCGCTCTTTGATGATGCGCAGCAGGTTCTCGCGTCGAATCTCATAGATTCCTTTCAACCCGGGCGCCTTTCTTGTGGTTAGTGCGTCGCCGATGTCGGCGCGCATCATCCCGGATTTGCTTCCGGCTGGAAATCTACTGTCAGGGTAATCACCTGGATATCCAAGTTGGACACTCTGTTACCTCAGCGGTAACGTGGGCGCTGATGATAACGCAAAACGACGGGCGAGGGGCCACTGAGTTCAGGCCGGCTCATTTCAGCCTTACAGGGGCGGTTCGAGACGCTCACGCCCGGCACGCCGGCTACACGGCCGGTTTACACCGCCGCGCGCGCTTCGTTGACGTGAGCGGTCCCGATTTTTTCAGCGGCGATCGCCGCGAACCAAAGCCCGCCGCGCGCGGGACCTACGCGGGCCTCAACGTCGAGCACGAGAGTTTTCCGCGCCTGGCCGCGCAGCGCATCGTCGACTTACCGGATCTCGGCAAGCTCGAGCAGGTCCTGCTGGACGTGCCGCACGCCTGGTATCGCATCGTCGAGACGCTCGCGCTGCAGGGCATCGCGCTGCGCATCGCGAAGGAGAGCGACCTCGAGACACGGCGGATCGAACTCGCCAAGATTCCGGAGGGCGATCTGCGCGATCGCGTTAAAGCGTGGCTTAGATCGTTCTACGAAACCAAACCGTGGCTCGCCCAGAGCAGAAAAAAAGGCGGATATGCTCACGTCAAGTAGCACGCCCGCGGCAGAACGATGGACCCTAACACCGACCGCGCGGTCTCGTGAGGAACGAGCCGACAATGCCGCGCACTTGCCAGACACGCCGCTTCACAGAGGCGGGCGGCCTTTCAGGCTGTGTGTGCCTTTGCCACTGCGTTTTGCAGATCCGGCAGCGGAAGTATTGAACCTCACCGTCATCACGAGCATCAGTCTCTTCCAGAGACAGATCGCGGTGCGGGTTAATTGCAACGGACTTTCCGAGCAGCGCCTTACAGGCCTCGCAGCGCTCCATCCAGAGTACCCCCTGAATGGACAATCCTAGCATGGGTGATCTGCCTCCCCAAGTGCGTCTGAGTCTCACTGTTCTGGCGCGAGGCATACATCGCGTTCCGGTCGACTTACTTTCGCTCGTCATCGAGCTCGTCGCACACAACCAACTGCACTAGAGAATCATGGCAACACTCGATCAAGTGCTCGACCAAATGTATCGCGATGGCATGCCGCCGATGCCTGCGGGGCATCCTCGGCTTAATACCGATCGCATCGTGCGCTATGGGCCGAAGCTGCGCGCGTGGTATCGGATTTACGAGCAGATGGGGCGAAACGGGCGGTCGTACGTTTCAGGCGTTTATGGTTACTGGGGCCTGCTGCCTGAGGGCGGCATCAAAATCGAGAGTCGATTCGAGGGTCTCGATGGCGACGAGCTCGCGCGATGCAAAGAGGCGCAGGCCGCGGCAGAGACTCGGGAGCGTGAGAAGCGCGAGACGCGCGCACAAAACGCCGCGCAACGCGCGGCGGCGCAATGGCGCCAGGCAACGAAAGATGGATTCTCCGAGTATCTGAAGCATAAGCAGGTTGAGCCGGAGCACGGCATCGGCCTGCGCTTCGCGGCTGACGGCACGTTGCTTGTGCCGGCGCTTCGATACGATCAAATCGGCGGCAATGGTAAGCCGCGCCTCGTGAGTCTGCAGAAGATCGCGCCGGATGGATCGAAGCGCTTTAACAAAGATGGGGCGATGCGCCGCGCGGCGTTTCGCATCGGCGGAGCTCCGGGCAATGGCGATCCGGTCATCATCGCCGAAGGCCTCGCGACCGCGCTCTCCATACGGAAGGCGATCGACCGATCGCGATCGGTATTCGTCGCCTTCGACTGCGGCAACCTGGCGGAGCTCGCGCGCACGTTGCGCGACCTGTATCCCGAGAGTCCGGTCCTGTTCTGCGCCGACGACGATTTTCTGACGCCGTGCGCCCGGCATAAAAACGAGGGCGTCGATCGACCGCTCAATCCTGATGCGAATCGGCCCACCTGGTGCCGGTGCAATCCGGGGCGCACCCATGCGAAGCTCGCGGCGGCGGCGATTGGCAAGGCCTACGTAATCGCGCCGCATTTCGTCGATCGTGGCGAAAACAAGTGGACTGACTTTAACGACCTCCACTGTGCCGAAGGGCTTTACGTCGTGCGCGCGCAGATCGAAACGGGCCTTCAGCTCCTCGGCGCGATTCCCGTGGCCACGAACAAGAAGGGCAAAGCGAAGCCAGCGCAGCAGCGCCTCGCTCCCGCTGACTGGGAGAAGCTCTATGAGCGCTTCACGCTGATCTACCCGACCGAGACCTGCTGGGATGCGGAGCTTGGGCAGATCGTGAAACTCTCGGCGATGCGTGTGCACTTCGGTGACGCCGTGGTCAAGCACTGGCTCGAAAGTCCGCAGCGGCGCTGGGTGAACGCTGAGGATGTCGTGTTCGACCCGTCCTGTCAGTGCGACCCGGAGCGCAGCGTGAATCTCTTTCGCGGCCTGTCTTTCAAGCCGAGCGCGACGGCATCGTGTAAGCGTTTGCTCGAGCTGCTGCAATACCTGTGCGGCGAGGGAGGGCAAGACCAGGCGCCCACGACCGATTGGCTGCTCAAGTGGATTGCGTATCCCTTGCAGCATCCGGGCACGAAGATGAGGACTGCGGTCGTGATGCACGGCGACGAGGGCACCGGGAAAAACATGTTCTGGGGCGCGGTCGCGTCGATCTATGGTCAGTACGCAGGCCTCATCAATCAGTTCCAGCTGCAGTCGCAGTTCAACGATTGGGCCTCGCGCAAGATGTTCGTGGTTGCAAATGAGGTTGTGACGCGAATGGAGCTCAAGCACCTGGTCGGCTACCTAAAAAACCTAGTAACCGAGCCGCGCATACCGATCGAAACGAAGGGCCTGCCGCAGCGCGAGGAGGATAACCGCATGCAGCTCGTGTTTTTATCGAACGAGCTCCGCCCGTTGCACATCTCGCCGGGCGACCGACGTTACATGGTGGTCAAGACGCCCGGCCCGCGCACCAAGGAGTATTACGCGGCTATAGAGGATGAGATTAACGCGCACGGTGCCGCAGCGCTTTACGATTACTTGCTGCACCTGGACGTCGGCGATTTCAACGAGCACACGAAGCCGCCGGAAACCGACGCGAAGCTCAATCTAATCGAGCTTGGTCTCACGGCGACGCAATACTTCTGGCAGGAATTGCGCGATGGCATGTTGCCGCTGCCGTATTCGCCTGCGCTCGTGACTGACGTCTATCGCGCTTACGTGAACTTCTGTGTGCGCATTGGCGAGAAGTATCCAGCGAAGCTGCCACAGTTCTCGCACGAGTTTATGAGTATGCGCGGTGTGCGGCGCAAGGCGCGCGTGCGCCTGCCGAACCCTGATGATCCTGCTGATTGGCAGCGGAGCCCGAGCGGGTGGCGCCAATACAGCGTTTTCCTGATGGGCGATCGAGCGAGTGATGAGAGCGAGGAGGTGTGGGTAAAAAAAACCATCGGCGTGTGGCACAAGGCGGCGAAGGACTTCGTGCGATTCGCTCGCGCGTCGACGATGGATGATGACGCGGCGGTAGAGGCCGCGCGCAGTGTAAGAGACGCGGGCGACGGCGATCCAGCGGTGTAACGTGCAAACGATCGCGCGTGTTACTCACCGTTACTGAGGGCGTTACGCCGCCGGGCCGCGCAAATGTCTGAAAGCGCACGCGGTGTTACTCACGTTACCCGAGTTACTCACTCGCCCTCGTATGCGTGCGCGTGCGCAACGCATGCAGCGTGGGCGCGTCACGCGCGCAACGCATCGGAACGCGTGTGCGTGAGGGTGTGAATAGGTAACAGGAGTAACACCAGTAACAGGGGACGTTTAATCAAGGATTTGCTTTGTAAGTAGTAAGCAAAGGGGAAGTAACTAGACAAGTAACGAAAGAGGGCAAAGCCAAGATGAGCCGAGAGTTGAAAAACCGAATCGACGAGGGCGGCCGGATCTACAAGGCGCTAACGCAGGATCAGATCCGCATGATGCGAAACTGGATCAAAGGAAAGGACGGGACGCCGATCGGCGGAGGCGGATCGTTCCACCTCGTCGCCACGACCAACGTATACGAATCGCGTATCCCCATCCTCTACGGCGAAGCGGTCGACGTCGAGGCTGCGGTCAAGACGTTGCCGGGGCGATATCAAGGTGCCGTGCGCCAGTTCTGGACCTATGAGGGACGCTCGCTGCGCTGGCATGCGCGGCACCGGCACATCTTCAACGAAAACTCGGCCGACTTCGTAAACCCGAAGCTACATTACGAGACCTTCGAAGGTTGGGTTCTGCGCGGTCACGAGCTTCTAATGCCCGAGATCGATCGGCGCCACGCGGCGCACAAAGCCCGACGCGAAGCGACCGAGGCAGCCATAGCACAAGTCGCGCGAGCCGATCCAGGTTCCGACGCGCAGCGGCTGCAATGCCACACCGTTGCACTTAGCCCCAACTAGTCGCCGCGTAGCCAAATCAGCAAGTCGCAGCCGAGGACGGCAATCGACGCCCGGGATTTTCGTGGCTATTACGCGTCAGGCGGGTCGTCGTCGACCTGCCTGGGCCCGTCTTTCTTCAGTGGTCAGGTGCTCGCGCATAGTCGTAAGAATTGCCTTAAAGGTGTCAAGTAGCGCCAGCGCGTAAGCCGTGTCATAGCCGTCCCGCTTCAATGCATGGATCAACTTCTCTTGCCTTCTAGACGCGTATCTCGGCCTCAGCGACATGTCCCCTCGCCCGCTTCAGCGCTGCGTCGTTGGGCTCCACGCGATCGTTGTAGCTGCCGCGCATCTGCTCCAGATCACACAGCTCGCCGTCGTCCGCTGATGACGATCAGATCGTTAGGCCGTGTCGTTTAAATGTCTCGCCGCAAATGAATTTCCAAGCGCGGAGGCGGCAAAAGTTGTTGAGTAGCCGTGCTTCATCGCGTCCCTGACGCACTCAATGAGTGATCGCAGCGGGCGACCGCTTGCCCTAACGACGTTCCCGGCTGCATCAATCCAAATCCAGCACCAGCCGTCGCGCACTTTCGTGAAGGCCCACCCGTTCATACGCGTCTCCGATGATGAGACTGAAGCTCACAGGAGGGACTTGTGCAAGTAGCGTGCTTACCCGGCAGCTGGGCGCCAAATGCGTCCGCGTCACACGTGCCAGGCCGGCAAGAACGCCATCAACCTCCGCAAGCCTGTATTCGACGTCAGGCCTCACCGCCGTCCCGCAGATCAGCAATCCTCTGTTTCCGCGTCGAGCACGCATTCTCGTAGGGTAGGGAATGCGCGCTTTGAGTGCTGGATACTCGTCCCGTACCGCACTCTATGCACGACCAGCTCCACGAGTCATCGTCAGGGCCACCATCGAAGTCCCACTTCGGCATGTCGGGCGCTGCTCGGCATGTCAGGAGTTTTCCGACTTTTGCGAGTTGAATGCCATGGGAGCTACGAACCGCACGCGTTAGCCGTGACGTAATCCCTATGCTTTCCCTATCCGTCAAAATATCATCGACTCTGCTATGAGGGGTAAATCCCTCGCAGGACTAAACCCGAGATCGCGAGAGCGCCTCGGGTTTTTTATTGAATAACCTGTTCCGGGAACCCGCTTGCTTTCCGCGCGGGCCACGTCGCTAGATCTCGCGCGGTCGCTCGAAAGTATTGTTTACGCACCCGCACGTAAATTGCCTGCGTTACTCAGATATAGCTTGGGACAGGGGTATGGCAGGGGAAACAGGGCAACCACCGCTCCAGAAACGGGCGGCTCTCGCGCGCCGACAGTACTGGCAGGAAGTGTATGAAGCCGCGTTGGCTGCTCACGACGAACGCACTGCTGCAGAGGCAATGCGCTTCGTGAAGGAGTATGACGCGCTCATCTCTCTTATCGATGCCAAGAGCAGGGGATAGGCAATTCGCGGCGTTGTTCAGCATGACGGAAGAAGGTATTCAGCTACAGCACCGGATCGCATTAGAGCGGCGCGAGTACTGGCAGCAGCAGTATGAAGCGGCATTGGCGGCCGACGATACCGAAGCGGTCAAGCGGGCAGCAGACTTTATCAGTCATTACAACCGCATGCTTACGGAGATCGGCCACGCACAGCCCTAACCTCGCTTCTTCTTCTCAGGCTGCGTAGCGGCAACAAAAACCCGCCGAAGCGGGTTCAGGGCACGACGGAAGATCGCGGCTTGTCGATTTCCGAGTGAAGCCCCTTATTCACGAATAACGTCTTTTTGCAGCTATCACCGCCTTGGGCAGCCACGTCGCGCCTCAAGCGCAAGCCGGCGAGTCAGCGTCTGATTAGTGGTGCGTTAGTAGCCGCCCCATGAGGAACCCAATCGAGAGCGCGATCGACTTTGAGCTCGCGGGTCCTTCCGGGCCGCAAGCGAATACGCATCGCGAGACCGCGTTTTCGCGCTAGTGCGTTGATTTTCCCGGGGTGGTCGGTTGGGGTGGTCGGCAGTCGCGCGCCGGCAGTCATCGGTGGTCAGGAGAACACAAAAATGCAGATTCGATACCGATCGCCGGCTGAGCTTGTACCGTATACGCGCAATGCACGGACGCACTCGCCTGAGCAGCTCGCGAAGATCGTTGCGTCGATTCAGGAGTTTGGTTTTACGAATCCGATCCTTGTCGGCTCGGACGATATCGTGCTCGCCGGTCATGGCAGACGCGAGGCCGCGATTGCCCTCGGGCTTGATCAGGTTCCGACGATTGACCTTTCGCACCTTGGGCCTGTGCAGCAACGCGCCTATGTCCTGGCCGATAACAGGATTGCGCTCGATGCGGGCTGGGACGACGACATACTCGCGGAGGAACTCGCTGCATTGCGTGATGATGGTTACGAGCTTGCGTTAATCGGCTTTAGCGACGAAGAACTCGCGGAGATGCTGCCGGAGGTCGTCGACGAAGCGCGTGCAGCCGCGGAGCAGGAACGCGAAAACGCCGTGCCTGAGGCTCTGGTCGTGCCGGTGACACGGCCCGGGGAAATCTGGCGACTTGGCGATCATCGCATCATGTGCGGGGATTCGCGCGATCGTGCGGCGATTGCGGCACTCACGCACGGGCGCGGCATGGACCTTTGCGTTACGAGCCCGCCGTATAACTGCGGGATCGACTATCGATCGCACGATGACGAAATGCCGCGCGACGAATACCTGGCCTTGATCCATGACGTCGCGGCCGCTATGCATAGCGCACTCAAGGGCGGCCGATATATCGCATGGAACATCGGCGTCACGCCGAAGACTTATCCCGCGCACCATACGGTCCAGCTGGAGGCGGCCGGGTTCGGCTTCTATCGCCAGCTCATCTGGCTTTCCAGCACATTGGGATCCTAAGCTTAGAATTCCACGTGGACAAGTTGTCGCG